>ENA-OWPA01000032-OWPA01000032.1-bioreactor-metagenome-genome-assembly--contig:-NODE-32-length-249399-cov-11.950385_pt1 | contig 249399 bp, 203 predicted proteins | sample MGYA00238139_ERZ651803 | MGnify/ENA primary metagenome ERZ651803 (study PRJEB26909, sample SAMN07631231) | bioreactor metagenome | isolation source: Switchgrass digestor | place: USA: Dartmouth...
ATGAATTTACATTGACACCAGTAGCTTTATTACATAAATGAGGTGAAAAAATGATAAAGTAGAAATCATTTTACACCACTTGACAAGACACTATCTGTAGTTATACTATTAATTGAAATTCTTCAACTTATTAAAACTTAAAATGCATTATTTTAAACATTTCTTGTTTTACTACATATTGTTGAAAGGATGGGATAAAGGGCTATAAAGCATTTTTCATTAATTTTGCTGTTATTAGCCTTTTTAAGTTGTAATGAGATATAAACGAATGTTTTTTTTAATGCTTTTATTAATCCTTATTGCATGTATTATACCGGTACTGACATCCAAAGAGCCATCTGATACCAATGCAAACCGGGAGGACATAACCAAATCTCCGGTCATCATCCAAAATACCAAAACATCCGATGAAACTGTTTCGCCAACTCCGGCCTCAATGCCAATTGAAAAAGTTACACCTAAATATGCCAGGTTTAATGTAAATTCTAAAGATATCAATCCTGATATTCCGCCTGTGTATGACGGGGATAATGCCTTTCCCGAATATGCAAAAGAAAAGAAATTCGGTGATACCGTAATGAAATTTTGGCATTTTTCAGGGTTTGACATTATTACTTCCGATGTTGAAAACCCTGGCATTTGTTTCGGATCTGCCGACAGTTATACCGATGTTGAAGGTATTACCACCTTCAGGGGAAACCATTACCGTAACAGTGCAGCCTATGGAACCAGAAAGGTGACCGAAAAAAAACTTGAGCTTGTCTGGACGAAGGATACCGGTTCAGTCAGCGCGAACGGCTCCTACTGGCCGGGTGTTGGCTGGACAGGGCAGCCATTAATAATTCATTGGGATGAGGATATCAGAAAATTAATGAATATAAATCCTGAGTACAAGGATACCGATCTTGTAGAGGTAATCTATCCTACTCTTGACGGGAATATCTATTTTCTGAATCTTGAGGACGGAAAACAGACAAGAAAACCCATTAATATCGGTTTTTCCACGAAAGGTACCGGTATGATTGACCCGCGGGGCTACCCTATCCTTTACACCGGGCAAGGGTTAAACCAGAACGGTGACAATTTCGCCCACCATAAATTCAGGATCTTCAGCCTCATTGATCAAACCGAGTTGTTCTCAATAACCGGAACCACTCCTGAAGCATTCAGGATTTGGGGAGCTTTTGACTCCTCCCCTCTTTTGCATAAGGAAACAGATACACTGATTCAACCCGGCGAAAACGGTATTTTATACAGGATAAAGATGAACACCAGTTTTAACAGGAAAACGGGCGAGCTTTCAATCGACCCTGAAGTTACTAAATACAGGTATGAAGGTGTTTTTGACGCAAACATAGGATATGAGAACTCCCCTGTGTTTTATAAAAACTATTTGTATCTTGCTGATAACGGCGGACTTTTGCAGTGTATCGACATTAATACCCTGGAACCTGTATGGATTGCAAACGTTGAAGATGACACCGATGCGACAATGGTGCTTGAAGAAACCTATGAAGGTGTATTCCTGTACACAGGCAATGAAGTGGACTTGCGTGCAATTGGCAAACCACAGCCGGCATATGCAGACTGTAAGCTTCGGAAATATAATGCGTTAACCGGCGAGCTTATCTGGGAAAGATCATACAGTTGCATATATCAGAACGGTGTAAACGGAGGCCTTTTGTCAACTCCGGTTATTGGAAAACATGATATATCGGATATTATCATATTCAACATCTGCAAAACAACTGACTGGAAAAGCGGCAAGATGGTCGCACTAAACAAGAAGACAGGCAAAGAAGTCTGGGTTAAGGATCTTGCCGATTACAGCTGGAGCTCTCCTGTTGATTTCTTATCCGATGACGGAAAAACCTATATGATTTTTTGCGACTACGCAGGACAAATGCACTTAATGGACCCCTCCAATGGTGAAATACTGGATACCATATCGGTTGGTCTTAACGTTGAAGCCTCACCGGCAATCTATAACGATATGGTCGTTGTCGGAACGTATGCAAAAAAAATTTACGGAGTGAAAATAAAATAAAAATTTTAAATCCGAAAAACCGGGTTTGATGCTCATACCCGGTTTTTTCATGAATTTTATTCTTAACAAAATGACATATATTCGTTATAATACCTTTTTAGAGCAGGATTTTACCTAAACGGCATGAAAGGAAGAATGAAATGAAACTTGGAATTGTTGGACTTCCCAATGTAGGAAAAAGTACATTGTTTAACGCAATTACAAAGGCCGGTGCAGAAAGCGCCAACTACCCCTTTTGCACAATAGATCCAAACATAGGAATTGTGAGTGTGCCTGATGAACGTCTTGACAAGCTGGCTGAAATGTACAACCCGAAAAAAGTAACTCACACCACAATCGAGTTTGTAGATATAGCGGGATTAGTAAAAGGAGCAAGCAAAGGCGAAGGCCTGGGAAATAAGTTCCTTTCCCACATCCGCGAGGTTGATGCCATTATTCATGTAGTAAGATGTTTTGAAGATCCGAATATAGTGCATGTTGATGGTTCGGTCGGGCCTGCACGCGATATTGAAACAATTAATCTGGAATTGATTTTTGCAGATCTGGAGCTTCTCGAAAAACGGATTGACAAAGTTAAAAAGCAATCGAAATCGGGCGAAAAAAAATATCTGGAGGAACTTGCTTTTCTTGAAAGCATTCAAAAGCATCTCGAGTCAAATCAGCCTGTCCGGACAATGAAAATTGATCCTGAATGGGAGAAATATACCGAACAGTTGTTTCTGTTAACATCAAAACCTTTGTTATACTGTGCGAATGTATCTGAAGAAGACCTTAAGGCGCCTTATGAAAACCCTTATGTAAAAGAGCTTATGTCCTGTGCCGAAAAGGAAAATGCAGAAGTTCTTGTCATCTGTGCTCGTATTGAGGAAGAAATTGCTCAGCTTGACGACGATGAAAAAAAGCTGTTTCTTTCAGAACTTGGTATAGGCGAATCGGGGCTTGATCGGTTAATAAAGGCAAGTTATAAGCTTTTAGGGCTGATAAGTTTCCTAACTGCAGGTGAAACCGAAGTAAGGGCCTGGACAATCAAAAAGGGAACAAAAGCTCCACAGGCTGCAGGCAAAATTCACAGTGATTTTGAACGGGGCTTTATCCGTGCTGAAATTGTGGCATATGACGATCTGATAAAAGCAGGTTCTTACGCTGCGGCAAAGGAGCTGGGGCTTGTCCGTTCAGAAGGAAAAGATTATGTAATGAAGGACGGAGATGTAACACTGTTCAGGTTTAATGTATAGTTGCAAATGAAGACCCGCTCCTTGACAGGAGCGGGTTTTTGATTAGTTGTTATATTTCCTTTTAATTTTTTTCGAAGTAGTTTTTTCAAACTCGGTCTCCCTGATTGTAATATGGCGAACATATTTATACAGCACCAGGGTCTTGTTAACCTTATGAACCTCATCTTCAATCAGTTTATATACCTGCTCCTGAGTTGGATTTTCGTTTTGAAGCGCTTCCTTTACCTTTTCCATATCAGGGTAGACTTCTGCAGCAACTTCAATATCGCCTTCTCCCCCACCTTCCCTTCCGTAAATGACGCATTCGGCTATAAACGGGCTTTGGTTCAGTAACGCTTCAATTTCCTCCGGATAAATATTCTTGCCGTTTTTTGTAACTATAACATTCTTCTTCCGCCCGGTAATGTATACAAAATTATCCTCGTCAATATAGCCCAGGTCTCCGGTATGAAACCAGCCGTTCACAATAACCTCCTTTGTAAGCTCTTCATTCTCATAATAGCCGAGGAAAATATTCGGCCCTTTGGCAATTATTTCCCCAATACCTTCTTCATTCGGGCTGTAGATTTTAATTTCCACATTGGGCAAAGGAAGGCCGGCAGCATTGTTCCTGTAATCAACATCCCGGTTAAGAGCAATAATCGGAGAGCACTCGGTCAACCCGTACCCTTGAACACAATGAATTCCAAAATCCTGGAACCCCTGCACCACTTTTGGATCAATTGCTGCACCGCCGCTGATAAAAAGCCTTATTGCTCCTCCAAAATTTTCATGTATGGGTTTAAACAGTTGCTTTCTTATGTCAATACCTATTGATTTTAAAACCTTGCTGACTTTTAAACCCAGTTTAAGCTTTTTCAGCATTTTCGGATCCTTGGAAGCCTGATCCCAGATGCGTTTGTACATGGCTTCAAGTATAAGCGGCACACCAAGTATAACCGTGGTCCTTGATTCTTTAAGATTTTTAACAATATGTCTCAGCCCTTCGCAGAATGCAATCGTAGAACCCCGGTATATCTGGCATAGAAAGCCGCACGTACAGGCGTAGGTATGGTGAAGCGGAAGAATCAAAAGAAAAACATCATCTTTTCCTATATACAGCATGGAACACATATCCATAAGATTTGAACATATGTTTTTATGTGAAAGCATAACTGCCTTGGATTTATCAGTAGTCCCCGATGTGAACAGAAGAATGCTCATGGCTTCTCTGTCAATCTCAGCATCAAGAAAACTTCTGTCACCGATTTTTACAAGTTCAAAACCTTTTTTCATCAAATCTCTGTAGGACAAAATTTTATCTGTTGATTGATCATTGTCAAATGATATAAGATACTTAAGGTTGGGCAGTTCATTGGAAATTGATTCTACTTCACTGCTCTTGCTGCCTGAGTAAAAAACAGCATCGGCTTTTGCTCTGAGAAGCAGACTCTTTATTTCCCCAACGGGCAATTCCTTGTCCAGAGGTACCACTATCCCGGTACCGTTCACAGTTGCCAGATACGACACTGTCCATTCGTAACGGTTTTCACTGATTATTGCCACTCTTTTCCCCGATAATCCCAGGTTTATCAAAGCTGTGCCCAGCGCATTTACTTCATCATAATACTGTTTGTATGTTATGGGTTTATATGGCCCGCCCTCTTCTGTTTTCACCAGAAAAGCCGCTTCATCTGCAAATATCCTGGCACTGCTCTCAAGCATATCCTTCAACGTGCTTATTTGCCTGACTTCATACAATGGTATGTTTTTCATGTGCTACCCTCTCCATTTCCCATTCATATCAAAAATACCAAAAACATCGACTTTTGGATTATTGAAACCATTATAACAATGATATGAATACATTTCCACTATAATCCTTCATGCATTCAACGGCTTAAGCGGTATTTTTCACTGTACATATTCTGCCAGTTTTTCAGGGTTTAGTATTTTAACTGTTGACAAATGAAAATCAATTATTCCTTCATCACGCATCCTGCCCATTTCCCGGGACATTGAAGGCCTTGAAATATTAAGAAAATCAGCCATTTCATTGCGCTTCATCGGCAAATGAATCAAAAAACTGCCCTGTTCCCTGTACTGTTCCCAAAAATATGTACAGAGCTTTTCCCTCATTCCGCGGATAGACATATATTCAACTTTCCTGTTTAACTGCATTGCCTTATCGGACAATATTTTCAACATGTTTAAAGTAAGCTGGCGATGAAATGAACAGGCATTTGCACATCTTCCGACAATTTTGTCAGGAGATAAAAACAAAACAGTTGAATTTGCCAGTGCTGAAATACTTGCAGGCCAAACCCGCTTATTTGAAAAAACCGCCATTTCACCGAACAAATCACCCGGTTTCAGTATATTTATAATTATCCTGTTGCCATTAATGCTTTCCTTCAGTACCGATAAACTTCCGTTTACCAGTAATCCAAGCCCTTTCATGGGCTGCCCTGCCTGTGCGATAAATTCGCCCTTGCTGAAAGATTCTTCTTTTGGGTTCAAACATGACAGCATTGTACCGATATCTTTCCTTTCAATATCTGAAAACAGCAGGGAGTCTATTAATATTTCTTCCCATTTGCTTTTTATAATAAACACCTCATTTTTTGTAGCCACGGCTACCGATTTGTCCTTTTAAATATATTACAATGAAACGCATAAATCAAGATTATTTAAAAGTTTATATAAATTTAAGGAGGATAAATTTATGTCAATGTTTTGTTTTCAATGCGAACAAACTGCCGGAGGAAAAGGGTGCGTAAAAACAGGTGTGTGTGGTAAAAAGCCCGAGGTTTCAAACGCCCAGGATGAATTAACCTCTGCGCTGATAGGCCTGGCACGCGCATCTGGCGGAAAAAGCCCCAATAACAATGCCGATATTCTTATGATTAAATCACTTTTTGCAACCGTTACAAATGTAAATTTCGACGAGAAGCGAATCAGAGAACTTATTGAACAGGTTGAAGATGAGAAAAATGCACTGGGCGGTGCAGAAAATTTTAACATGTGGGATTTATGGAACGGCAACGTCGATATTGTATCTCTTCGTTCAACATTGCTGCTTGGAATTCGCGGAATGGCAGCATATGCTTATCACGCTTATGTGCTTGGCAAAAAAGATGACGAAGTTACGAACTGGTTCTTTAAGGGAATGAAAGCAATCGGTGAAGAACACACAGTTGAGGAATGGCTGGAACTTGCTATGGAGTTTGGTCATATAAACCTTAAATGCATGGCGCTTCTTGATGAAGCCAATACATCCACCTATGGCCATCCCGTTCCGACAAAGGTTACAACGAATGTTGAGAAAGGCCCGTTTATTGTTGTATCGGGCCATGATTTGCTTGATTTGAAACACCTTCTGGAGCAAACCGCAGGCAAGGGGGTTAATGTTTATACCCACGGAGAAATGCTTCCTGCTCATGCCTATCCCGAACTTAAGAAGTATCCGCATTTAAAGGGAAATTTCGGAACGGCATGGCAAAACCAGCAGAAAGAGTTTGACGGAATACCCGGCGCATTTTTGTTTACCACCAATTGCCTAATGCCCCCGAGGGCTTCATATGCTGACAGGGTATTTACAACAGCCGTTGTAGGCTACCCTGGTCTAAGGCACATACCTGACCGAGAAAACGGAATTAAGGATTTTACTCCTGTAATTGAAAAGGCCCTTGAACTGGGCGGATATGCCGAGGATATGCATTTTACCGGTATTAACGGCGGTTCGGAGCTTACAACGGGATTTGCCAGAAATACTGTTTTAAGCGTGGCAGACAAGGTGGTAGAAGCAGTTAAATCGGGTGATATAAGGCATTTCTTCCTTGTAGGAGGATGTGACGGTGCTAAGCCGGGAAGAAACTATTATACCGAATTTGTTAAAAATGCGCCGAAGGATACAATTATCCTCACACTGGCCTGCGGAAAATATCGTTTTAACGACCTTGATCTGGGTACAATCGGCGGGCTTCCAAGAATTATGGACATGGGCCAGTGCAATGACGCTTATTCGGCAATTCAGGTTGCACTTGCCCTGGCAAAAGCATTTGATTGCGGTGTGAATGATCTGCCGTTAACCCTGGTTCTGTCATGGTATGAGCAGAAAGCAGTATGCATTCTTTTAACATTGCTTGCCCTTGGTATTAAAAATATATACCTTGGTCCTACACTGCCCGCTTTTCTGTCATCAAATGTCCTCGGCGTTCTTGTTGAGAATTTTGGTATCAGACCAATCACAACTCCCGAACAGGATCTTAAGGCTATATTGGGCTGATAATCTAAAGTCCTGATTTGGTTTTCATCCAAATCAGGACTTTTTTTATTCAACCAAGCGCTTTTCTCCCTGAATTTGCTGTATTGGTTTTATATCCTGCGTGACTTCCACAGTGCCAAGATACTCCCCGTCCTTGCTTCTGACGGCGAAATAGCGTATATATACATATTTTGAGCCCATTTTAATCCAAAATTCTTCTTTGTCTTTCCTTCCCGATTTAAAATCATTTACAATACCTTCAACAACATGAACACTGGCAGGCGGGTGGCAATTCTGAACACTGCGCCCGATAACGGCTTTTGTTCTTGCAAATATCCTGTCCTCTGACTGGGAAAAGTATTTTACAATATCATTCCTGTCAACAAACGTTATATCAAAGGGTAAAGTGTTAAGCATCTGCTGTAACTCTTCTATTTCCAGAACACCTGTATCAAATCGTATATATCCGTCTGCTTCATTTTCGCCTTTTTTCTGTTCTTCCTGTTCCACATCCACCCTTTCGGGTTTCCATTGTTCTATTTTTTCATTGATGAAGCAAAAACCTATTTCTTTGCTTTCCCTGTGTATCGTCAGCCACTCATCCTCGGTCAGAACGTCTGAAACCATTGGGAATAAAATGTTTTCCTCCTTAAAAATCATATCCTTTACCCTGGCTATGACATTTTCAATTTTACTTGGAATGTTTACCATGTCGGCTTTATTTTTCAGATTGCCGGCAATTTCTTTTATCGCCGCCCTGATCTCATCATCCACACCCCACATTACTTTTGGCGGGGTTGTTATCCCGTATTTCTCCATGTAGGGAAATAACAGGTTTTCTTTTCGGCTGTAATGTTTATCGATTTCAAGAAGCTTGCTTACTTCTTTCAATAATATCCCGGCGTTTTCATCCGAACTGTCTTTTTTAAACTTTTCCACGGCCGGTCTGAGAGAATCTTCAATAAAGGCTTCTATACCACGGTTTTCCAGCTTGAATACATCTATAGGATGCCCCTCTTCTTCGGTTGGTTTTTTAAAATCATGGATCTCTTCAACCGAAGAACCAAAGACTAAAGCATGCACATCACAAAGTCTTTGAATTTCCTCAACGGGCATTCCTTCTTCAACGAGCGAGTTTTCCAGTTCTACTATTTCCTCGGTTGTAATACCGTTAAGCATTTCCTGGAAATCCCTTTTGATTGCATCCACCGACTCTCCGTCATGGAGCCTTATTATCAGCTTTTTAAGCGTTTCGCGCCTGTATTCCCGGTTGTTTATAACTTCGCTCATAACATCACCTTCTTTTTCTGAAACGTTGATTCTTTTTTACCTAATCTTTTCTGTTTTAAGCCTTTTTATTTTGCCCATCTTTTTGGAAAACAACATTGTCATGAACAAAATAGAATTAATATAATAAAAAAGCAATCCGCAGGTAAAATTACACTATCTTAACCACTCACTGCGGATTTCCCTTTAAGTATTGATTAAAAACATGTACCGGGATTTAAAGCAAAGCAGCCAATAATAATGAAAAAAAATCATGAAATTGTATGAATCAGTAAAAATTTAGCGATTTATGTAAAACAATTTTTCAATTTCATACTTGTTTTTTTTGAATTTCCATGTTATAGTATATTTGCTAAGTCATTTTAGATAAAGCAAATTGGATTAAATATGTTCCCTGAACCAGCCTCTTTAATTTATTTTGGAGCGTAGTGTCAAGAAATATTTAATCCAAAATAATTAAGGAGGTATTTAAAATGGCTGATAAAACAATAGTATGCAAAGATTGCGGAACAGAATTTATTTTTACCGAAGGTGAACAGGCATTCTACAAAGAAAAAGGTTTCGAGAATGAACCTCAAAGATGTCCCGAGTGCAGAAGGGCCAGAAAAGCACAGAGAAATAACAGAAACAGCCACGGAAATAGCGGGAGATGGTAAAAATCAGGAGAGCAAATTGCTCTCCTTTTAAAATTTCAACCCTTTTCGTCATTTCAAATTTTACAAGTCTAAAATAATTGAATTCTAAAAAATTATACTGTACAATAAAAAGGAACGTTTGTTCTGAATGCTAAAGAAATTTGGGAGGCACAATGGAACCTGTTAAAATAAATGTCTCGGTTCGAGATTTGGTTTCCTTCTCGGTTCCCTGCGAAGAATTGCATTCTTTTTCCCTGCTTTCAGCAAAAGAGGGAATTGAAGGCCATATGTTCATACATGGCCTGTTGAAGCAGCAAATTGAACCTTTGGGAACATACCAGCAGGAAATATCGGTATCCACCACTTTTTCCCATGATATTTTCCTGCTGCAGATTTCAGGCAGGCTTGACGGCCTTATTGAAATGAACGGAATTTTTACACTGTGCGAGATCAAAACCACCGACAAAGCGCTGGAATCCCTGGATGAATCGGATAACCCTGCCTATTGGGCTCAGGGACGTTGTTATGCTTATATTCTGGCAAAAGAAAAAGGCCTTGACAAAATGAATATAACGCTGCTGTATTTTCACCGGAAGAGCAGGCAAACCCGTGCATTCGAGCAAACTCTTTCCTTTACGGAACTGGAGAAGTTCTTTTATTCGCTTGTTTTTCCATATATCAATGGCCTGAAAAAACGATATGACTGGCAGCATTTGCGCAATGAGTCAATTAAAGAACTTCCCTTTCCCTTCTCTGAATTCAGAAAAGGTCAAAGGGCAATGAGCGGAGCAGTTTACAGAGCCATAAGGGATGGCAGGAAACAGTTTATCCAGGCACCCACAGGCACCGGAAAAACCATTGGTGCATTGTTCCCGGCTATAAAAGCAATGGGTGAAGGTCTGGCGGATAAAATTTTTTATCTGACAGCAAGGAACACAACGCAGACTGTTGCTGAAAAAGCTTATAAAATGATGGCTGAAAAGGGATTGCGCCTCAAAACGTTACAGATTACCGCAAAGGAAAAAGTGTGCTTTTCTCCCGATACCCAGTGCGTGGAGGATGAATGCCCGTATCTCGTTGATTACCTTCAGAAATCAAGAAAAGTAATATCAAATATTTACAATAAAACCGATTTGTTTAACAGGGAGTTCATAGAAATGACAGCGAAAGAGAATGGCTTGTGCCCATTTGAGCTTTCTCTTGATTTAAGCACTCAGGCAGATCTTATTATATGCGACTACAACTATGCTTTTGATCCCCGCGTGTATTTAAAACGCTTTTTCCAGGAAAAGACAGGCGAGAAAATATGCCTTCTCATAGATGAAGCCCACAATCTTCCCGACAGGGCAAGAGAAATGTTTTCGGCAGAGCTGAAACGCTCGATGATAAAAAGCGTATACCATAAAATTAAGCAGCCACTGCCCCACCTTGCAGGACTACTGAAAAAAGTACGTAAAGCATTCCTTGCATATGCTGATAAAGTACCCTCAGCATTCTCAGAGATAACTTTCCCGTGGGTATCAAACGATTCCGATCCACCCGAGGAATTAATACAGCCTATAGAAAATTTCCTGTACCAGGCAGAAAGCGTTTTGAATGATGAAACAGCATATCCTTTTAGAGATGAACTGGCAACATTGTTTTTTGAACTGGCCCATTTTTCAAGGATTTATGATTTATATGGCGAAAACTATGCAACAATATACTGCCGTGAAAAGAGAGATTTTTCCGTTAAGCTTTTCTGCATTGATCCGGCACCTATGCTGGTTAAACGCATGGACAATGTAAAAAGCACTGTTTTTTTCTCAGCAACGCTGTCACCGCCTTCATATTTCAAAGAGGTATTAGGAGGAAGCGAGGATGACGGTTTTATTGCTCTTCCCTCGCCTTTTCCCCGCGAAAACCTGTACCTGTATGTTGATGACACGATATCAACAAGGTTCCGGCACCGGGAAGGCGCACTTTCCAGGGTTATTCAATGCATTCATGAATGTACCGCCGCCAAGACAGGGAATTATATGGTGTTTTTCCCATCTTTCGCATATATGCAGAAAGCTGCAATTGAATACATGAAAAAATACCCAGGCGAAACACTGCTGGTTCAGGAACAGAACATGAATGAGAACCAGCGGGCAGAGTTCCTGGCACATTTTTCAGAGTACGGCAAAAAGACATTGATAGCCTTTGCTGTCATGGGAGGAATCTTTTCAGAAGGAATTGACCTGAAAGGAGAATGCCTGTCAGGGGTAATAATTGTAGGGGTTGGACTGCCCCAAATATGTGAAGAAAGGGATATAATGAAAAGCTATTACCAGAAAAAGAACGGCAAAGGATTTGACTTTGCATATACCTTTCCGGGAATAAACAAGGTTCAGCAGGCTGCAGGACGTGTAATCCGTTCGGAGCATGACAGAGGGTTTGTTATTTTAATCGATGACAGGTTTACAACACCGGGTTATAAAAAAATCATGCCACGGGAATGGTTTCCGCTGAAAACTCCAACCGTTCATTATGATCTGGCAGATGATTTAAAAACTTTCTGGGAAAATAAAAGCCCCGGATAAAGCAGGTAAAATGAGGAAAAGCACCTGTCAGGGTGCTTTTATGATAAACTTAATAAATAATAACTTTATTTCTTAATAGTTACTTTCATTATTCAACTGAGTTTACACTGTCCCTTTCAACAAGGGTAACACCAAGGGTGGTTTTACAAAAGATCCTTTTCTCTCTTTCCATCATGTAAACAAGATTTTCAACAGCAAGCTGGCCAAGCGCATTTTTATCAACATTTATCGTGGTAAGTTTTGGTTCTGTGACGGTACAGAACGGCATATCATCAAATCCTACAACCGAAACTTCTTCGGGAATTTTTACATTGCTCTCTTTCAACGCTTTCATAGCTCCAAAAGCAATTATATCATTATCTGCAACAAATGCTGTAGGTAGGCTGTTTTTTTTGGATAGAGCCTTTTTCATGTCTTCATAGGCACCGTCAATTGTAGGCAGCAATGGTATGGTGTGCCTGCTGTTTGGCGTTAAATCCGCTTCGGCCATAGCCTTTAAATACCCTTCATACCTCTCCTTGAAGTTTTGAATGGGTATTGAGCTTTTTAAATAGCCAATCTCCCTGTGACCCCTGTCCAAAAGATACTTTGTTGCTTTGTAGAGACCGCTGATATTGTCAATCACGACATAATTTGCATTTATATTCATGAAGTAACTGTCAAGCAGCAATATCGGAACATCCATTCTGGTAAACCTGATGAAATCCTGCTCTTCCATCTCGGTGCCCAAAAGCAGCATTCCGTTTATTGCGTTCTCTTTAATTTCTTTTTCTATTGCATCAACATCGGAATAATCAGACAGGTATTTTATAATAAGCTGGTATGAATAATGCCTGGCTTTAGACTCAATTCCTTCTATCAACGCATGAAAAAACGGAGTATCACTGACCACCTGTGAATGCTTTCTGTAAATTGCCAGCTGAAGCCTTCCTTTATTTTTATAATTTACTTTTTTAAGCGGTGAAAGGGAATACCCCAGTTCTTCAGCTATTTTTAATACCTTCTCCCTCGTTGCATCACTGATGCCGGGCTTATTGTTCAGAACCATTGAAACCGTTGCTGTTGATACATTTGCTCTATGTGCAATTTCGTTAATTGTTATGCTCAAAAAAATTTACACCCTTTCGTAAATTTTTGTAATTTATTCTATCATATTGGTGCTTTATTTTCAATAAAACTCATTTTATAGACATTATACATCATATATTAGTAAAAAAATAAAGCACATTGTTATGGGATATATTGATATAATACAATACCGGCAGTACAGCATATGCATTGATATTCATATGTAAATCATCCGGTATGATATTACAGAAAATCAAACACGCTTAAATCCCCTGTAATTTCTAAAACCATATTCACCACAAGCATGTTCCAGTTAAGGAAACCCGGGTTCATAACCGCTTTTCCTGTTTCAGGATTATAGTATTCATGCAGCGAACCGGTTTCCCTATAATCCTCTCCAAGGAGAAGCAGGGTTTTATCACAAAGCTCGGATGCTTCTTTTACGTAGCCATAATTCAATAATCCCCTGAAAATAACATAATTAACCACCAGCCATATGGGGCCCAACCAGTTCGATGGATTAATCGTAGCTTCAAGGTTGTACATTTTCTCATCTCTTGCCAGTGAACGAATGCCAAAATCAGAACAAAATGTATTTCTGTTTTCCATATGTATTCGCACAAGCTCTTCTGCCTGTTTTTTGTCTGCAATTTCTGAATACATCGGAATAAAGCCTGTCCATGCCTGAATTTTAATAGGAAGCGTTTTCCAGAAAACACCCAGTCCTTTATGGAACCAGTCATAACTTCGTGTTTTAATATCCACATCGACAGAATAGAAAAATTTATCTTTTGGATCGTAGCATTCGTTTTGTATTGACCTGGATAATTTACCGGCTTTGTTTATATAGTAATCTGCCCTTTCATTTCTCCCAAGATTTTTAAGTATCCTGGCCATTGAATGCATTTCCTTTACCATGAATGAATTAAGGAAAATACTCGCTGTAGAAAAACGCGGGCGGCCGAAAACCGCAGGATCGTTGTCCATACCGATCATAACGTCGTCGGCCCATACATATAAACCGCAATTTTCATTGTAATAATACCTGTCATAGCATTCAAAATATTTTTCCAGGTTGCCAATATATTTCTCAAGCCATGAAAATGAACCGGCCAGACCGCTTATGAGGCATGACTGCTGGCATAAAAACGGTTTATGCATATTCAGGATCGCGCCTTCCTTATGCTTTCTAATAAGGTACGGTTCTTCATTTTCACCCTGATTGTTTTTGCTGACCATCATGGGGATATAGCCGTCTTCCAGCTGAAAGCTGAAGAAATTTAAGACATTCCCCATTGCACCTTCTATGAGTTTTCCCTTAAACACTCCACCGTCATTTAGAGTCCTTTCATAAGCAATCAATGCATAAACAGTCCAAAATGAATCCCAGTCCCAGAGATTCCCGTCATAAACAGAGCCAGGATCAATAAACGGGTATTTAAATAGTTCGTTTGCCGGCTTAAACACCCTGTCAACATTTTCAGATACATATTCCAGAATGCTCTGATAATATTCCCTGTTCACATTTAATCCACCTTTATTTTTAATAAAAACATGCCGCCTTTAAATTCCCTTGGCTGTAGCTTTCTTTACCGCAATTCGCTTTTCACCGGCCATAAAAAATACAGCTATTCCACGGGAACCTGTTTCAGCTTGTCGTCAATCTCTTTCAGTGTTTTTTCATCAAGCACCACAAGCCCTTCTCTGATAAAATCACAAATGCTCCGCTCGGCTGCCAGCATTGGGAACAGCATCCAGCCTGTTATTTCGGGCAGATATGATTTTACAATCCCGGCTGCTTTGTCATTCTCTAACAATTCCCTCATCGAGGTATCAACACCGAACATTCTTCTGTAAGGTTTTGCAGGCTTATATGAAAAAGTATACTCACCGCATTCAAGTTCATGAACGCCTTGCAAATCCGTTCCTTCGGTTTCTGGCAGAATTAATTCGGCCGTTGTGTTAAACGGAACTTTAAAATAGAAAGAAACAGATCCATCCTCTTTAATATCCCACTTACTGATGATTTTCCCGGCAGGGGACATAAACTCGGCCTTCATTGATTTCAAAAGGTAATGAGGTTGCGGGCGGAGTCTGAATCGCCTGAATCCCGGTGCGGTTTCAATTGGCTGAATACCCGCTGCATTTCTGTACATCCACTCTACAATTGAACCATATGAATAATGGTTTAATGAATTCATTCCTATATCGTTTACTCTCCCGTCCGGAAGTACCGAGTTCCATCTCTCCCATATAGTTGTAGCACCCATTGTTACAGCATACAGCCAGCTTGGATAGTCGAGGTTTGTAAGGAGCCTGTACGAAATATCATTGCTGCCGTACTCGGATAACACGCGGCACAAATACGGAGTTCCGAGAAAACCAGTTCTTAAATGGTATTTCGTTTCCTTCAGTTTCTTTCTTAAATCAAATGCAATTCTCTCCTTCCACTCGTCAGGGACAAGATCCATATACAGTGCAATGACATGCGCCGTTTGTGTATTAACGGCAAGTCTTCCTGTTGCCGTAAAATACTCCTTGCGAATGGCACATTTAATCTCCTTGGAAAGATTGTGATAAAATTCAGCATCTTCATTTTTGTTCAGAATACGTGCGGCTTTTGAAACCAGGCCGGCTGAATAGCTGTAAAATGCACTGGCAAGGTATGCGGCTTCTGTCCCGCCAAAACGGTTCACCGGATCTTCCACATCCAGTGACAGCCAGTCACCGTAGTGAAAATCATTCACCCATAACCTCTTTCCGCCCGAAGCTTCATCCTTGCTCCTGATATAATCCACCCAGCCTTTCATACTGTCATACTGCTGTTCCAGGATTGAGACATCACCGTAGTACAAATACATGTTCCAAGGAATAATTACCGCGGCATCACCCCATCCGCACGCCCCGTTCTGCTTAACATCATGGGCTGGCACAACTACGGGTACATTCCCGCCACGGGCCTTTTGCTCCTGCTTCAGGTCATACAGGTATTTGTTGAAGAAAGCATAAACATCCATGTTGAACGCTGCCGTTCCAGAAAATACCTGGGCATCTCCTGTCCAGCCCATTCTTTCGTCACGCTGCGGGCAGTCTGTCGGAACATCGAGATAGTTTCCCTTTTGTCCCCATAGAGCATTCAAAAACAGCCTGTTCACCAAAGGATTATCGGTTGTAATATTGCCGGTCTGTTCCATATCAGAGTACAGTACAAGGCCCGTAAAGTCATCCGGGTTTATTTCGCCTTCCCATTTTGCAAGCTTTACATACCTGAATCCATAAAACGTAAAATGCTGCCTTACCTTTTTTTCTTTCCCGTCTGAAATGTACCGGAATTCACATTTGGCTGTTCTCAGGTTGTCTCTGTAAAAATTGCCGTCCTGTAAAGCTTCTCCAAACTGAAGCATTATCTCGGTACCTGCTGATGCCCGGTTTGTAAATTCAAGCCATCCCACCATGTTCTGGCCCATGTCAATTACAGTTTCACCTGCAGGGGTATGGATAATTTCCACCGGCTTTATGCGTTCTTTTATTTTAATGCCCGGGCTTCTTCTCGGTTCAAGCTTTTTAACATCCAAATCAACCAGCTTCACCGGATAAACGGTATCATCATTAAAAGTATCATCGTAAACTTCACCGTCAAAAATACTGCTGTCCATTACTTTTGCCCTGCGGGCTTTCCAGTTTGTATCGGTATATAAGACATCAGTACTGCCATCGTCATAAAGGACGTGGATTTCACAGATTAATGCGAACCTGTCGCCATAATGGAACAAAACTTTTCTGTTTAGCCCATACCGTCCCTTATACCATCCATTGCCAAGGAAGAATTCAATATGGTTTTTCCCCTGTTTCAGCTGACCTGTTACATCATATGTCTGATATGGTATCCACTTGTCATACGCCACAAGACCGGGTGACAAATACTCGTCACCGGTTTTTTCACCGTTTATTGACATCTCGTACAGGCCCAATCCGCATACATAGCTGCGTGCACTGACTACTTTCTTCTCAATATTGAAATCGGTGAAGATGACCGGGTGGTATGATGGATCAAAATCCGGAGTAATCCACTTTGCCTGCCAGGGCTCATCCATTTTGGATGTTTCAAACCATGCCGGCTCGCTTAAAGCAACAGAACCGTCATCTCCCCATACCCTGACCCTCCAGTAATACCTGGACCTGGGCTTAAGGTTAATATCGGGCTTGTAACAGATACTGTCAATGTCCGTTCTTTTTCCGCTGTCAAATATGACATTGCTGAAATCCACATCGGTTGAAATTTCAACCTGTGCCGCTTCCTGGCGTTTTGATGTTTCGGATTCCACGATCCACGACAGTCCGGGTTTGCTGTTAAAATTAAAGCCTAATGGATTTGCTATCCTGTTTGTTCTCAATTTGGCAATTACCATAATTCATCCCCCACCATATTAATGTCTTTCAGCTTTTGATAGCCCCACTTGCCATGCATTATACTGCAAAGAACATCTTTTCCCTTTGGCAATGCAGTCTGCTGCCGTTCAAAATGTCAACTATGTCTGTATACTTCCCATCCAAGGTATTTTGTTAAAGCTTCTTCGACGATATTTGCCACATTGCCGCGAACCATTGATACATGGTGTTCGTATCCTTCTTCACAAAGTGTGTGCATTAATTTCTGTAAATTCGGTACATTGCACACTGCCGGGCCGCCAAAGGTGTTAACATCCTTGTCTAAAAACTCTCCTTCGCCGACATAGGCGCGGATTTTTCCGTTTGCATCATCGGTAGAAATTTTGCAGAATGTCATCGGTCCTGGTTTTACCTTGCCCACACATGCGCCGAAGCAATTTTCATATCCAAGTTGTGTACCCAGTATATCCAGAACACCAACTGAAGGCTTGCACCCCATAAAGGAAGCTGGATAGTTTGAACAATGGAAATTCAAACACGAATTCCTGTCATTGCCGTAATTATTATTCCAGTCGAGATACCCGGCAGTAGTTCCTGCTGCTGACGAAAGCGCATACATTGTAAGCGCACCCATTACATCCATTTCACAGGCATGGGGAATGCCTTTTTCACCCATCATACTCATAGCCAGGCATGCAGCGCAACCAAACTGGTTTTGGAGCACATTCCAGCACTGAACGGCGGCACAGTCTGCCCCATAATTGTAAACAGCTTCCTCAAGTGCAATTTTGAATCTTGCCAGCCGTTCAACCTTTTCCATTGGTGCATTTTCAGGTATGTTTGCATATGCCCGTATTTCGGCAATGGTGCTTTCAAGTTTTTCCCTGTCATTAATATCATTTGCCCGGGATATTATGTTGCCAATATCTTCAACCAAAACAGATATTCCGTATTTTTGCAGAAGTTTTTCGGAGTAACGAACGGTCTGGAAAGGACCAGGCCTTGTACCTACTGCAAGTATGCGTGCTTTACGCAGGTTGTTTACGGTTTTGCACAGCTTTTCAAAACGCCTGATATCTTCTGTAAACTCTTCACTGTCTATACTGCATGTATGCAGTTTTGTCAATGTAAAAGGAATGCCGTATTGCCTTAAATTGTTGCATACCGACAACTTACCGCAGAAAGCATCTCGCCTGTGATGTACATCAAGCAAATCCAAATCATCATCACAAGCCTGCACCAGAACGGGTACATTCAGTTTTGATTCATATATTGCGGTAGTTACAGCAATTTCATCCCCAAAATTCGGAAGTATTACAATTATACCTTCAATCCTGTCGCTGTTTTTCCTGAACAGTTCGGCGCATATCTTTGCTTGTTCATAAGTCTGAACCGCACCAAAAGGCATTGAATTCTCATCTACCATAACATATTCATGTCCCATTGCGGTAAGCTTATCGGATATTTGCTTTCTGGCCTCTTCTGCAAGCCAACCCGGGAAAAAACCTCTTGAAGTGACAATCACACCAAATACAGACATAGTATAGTTAACCACCTTTCAAGTTTATTTTTTTGCAAGAGCACGCATAACCGCATCATGCCAGCCCTTTTTATTCATTCTCCTCGTCTGTTCATCCATTTGAGGGACAAACTCTGCCAAAACCAACCGTTTTTGTTCTATTTCATTCCGACTGCTCCAGAAACCTGTTGCCAGTCCCGCCATATTTGCACTGCCAAGTGCTGATATTTCTTCAACACCTGACACAACTATTTTTGTTTTTGCAATATCGGACTGAAACTGCATTAAAAAAGCATCCCTTGTCGGTCCGCCGTCAACCCGCAATTCTTCAGGACTGATTCCCGATTCGTTTTGCATTAAATCCAGAATGTCGGTTATCTGGTACGCAATTGATTCTTCCGCAGCCCGAACAATATTTTCTTTACTGGCCACTAAAGTAAGCCCGGTTATAATTGCCCTTGCGGAATTATCCCAATATGGGGCTCCAAGCCCTGTAAAAGCGGGTACAAAATAAACACCGCCATTGTTGCTTATTTTTGATGCAATCACACCCGACTCTTTGGAACTTGATATTAGCCCTGCATCAACAAGCCATTCTATTGTCTTTCCTGTACAATTAATATTTCCTTCAAGAACATATACTTTGTCGCCGGATGTCACCCAGCCAACCGACGTAACTATTCCACTGCCGGAATACACAGGTTTTTCACCTATGTTCATCATTACCGATGACCCTGTTCCATAGGTGGCTTTCGTCATCCCTTTGCTAAAACAATTCTGCCCGAAAAGCGCTGCATGGGAATCGCCCATTACGCCGCTTATTGGTATGCCATCCGGGATTACCGGGTCTCCGCCTGTATATCCGAATATACTGTCCGAAGGTTTAATTTCGGGCATCATTTGGTGCGGAATTTCAAAGATATCCAATAATTTCTGATCCCATGCGAGTTTTTCCAAGTCCATCAGAAGTGTACGGCTGGCATTGGAATAATCTGTTGCATGAACTTTTCCACCGGTGAGATTCCATATAACCCAGGAGTCCATTGTACCGAATTTCAGACGCCCTGATGATGCTTTTTCCTTTATACCTGCTACATTATGCAAAATCCATTGAATTTTAGGTGCAGTAAAATACGGCGAAAGATGAAGACCGGTTTTATTGTGTATGTAATCAGTAATTTCCGGTTCCTGAGCCAATAATTCGCATTGCTCCCTTGCTCTCGGACATTGCCAGACAATCGCATTATAAACCGGCTTTCCGGTTTCACAGTCCCATACCATTCCTGTTTCCCGCTGATTAGTAACTGCTATGCATGACACTTCGTTCCATGAAGCATTTCCTTCCTGCATTACCTTGGAAATAGCCAATCTGACATTCCTGCTTATTTCCTCGGGATCATGCTCAACCCATTCGGAAAGTGGATAGTGCTGAGTATGGGCAATTGTTACCCGGCGGTGCACCGAGCAATCCCTGGTAAATAAAATTGCTTTTGTCCCCGAAGTGGATTGATCAATAGCAAGTATGTATTTCTCCGCCATTTAATCACCAGCCATTTCTTTTTTTATTTATTAACTTTTCAGCTTCGCTGCACAAATTTTCGGGGCTTATACCGTAATAGGCAAACACTTCTTTTGACTTGCCGGGTATTGCCGGTTCGTCGGGTATACCCATTATTTTCATTGGTACCGGGCAGTTCTGAACAACAACTTCGGCTACCGCAGCACCAAAACCGCTTAAAACACTGTGTTCTTCAACTGTCATTATGGCTCCTGTTTCTCTTGCAGCTTTTATTATGCACTCTTCATCCAAAGGCTTGATAGTATGCATATTAATTACCCTGCAGTTTATACCACTATTGGCCATTAATACCGCCGCGTCCAATGCAATCTTCACTGTTTCTCCAAAAGTTATTATCGAAAGAGAGTCACCGTCCCTGAGGGTTATTGCCTTTCCAAGCTGAAAGTCATAATCTGCCGATGCATAAACATCCTCCACGGGATTACGGCCCAATCGCATATAACCGGGGCCACAGTGCCTGACCAGCGCTTCTGTGGCAAGCTTAGCTTCAAACCTGTCTGCAGGGACTACAATTAAAATATTCGGAATTGCCCTTAACAGAGCTATGTCCTGGAGGGAATGGTGAGACATTCCAAGAGCGCCATAACTTATACCGGCACTGATTCCCAGGAGTTTTACATTTGTATTCGAGTAAGACACATCCACCTTTATCTGTTCTGCTGATCTTGCAGTTAAAAAACATGCAGGGGAAGCTACAAATGGTTTCTTCCCAGACGCTGCAAGCCCTGCAGCTATTCCTACAATATTCTGCTCAGCTATTCCGGTTTCGATAAACTGTTCGGGATATTGGTCTGCAAAAGGTTTCATTGAAGCAGAACCCCTCGAATCACTGCACAACACCACTATATCCCGATCCTTTTTGGCAAGCCCCATCAGAGTTTCGCAAACAACCTGTCTGTTATGGATTGTATTCATAAAGGCACCTCCATCATTCTGTCCAACTCTTCACAAGCTTTTTTATATTCTTCCGGACTCATAACCCCGTGGTGCCATTTCGGATTATTTTCCATAAATGAAATTCCTTTTCCCTTTACTGTTTCAGCAATTATCAGGGTCGGCTTCGACTGAACTTTCCTGTTTTCCGACAAAGCTTCGCACAATGCAGGGATATCGTGGCCATCTACAACAGAAACATTCCATCCAAAGCTTCTCCACTTATCCTCCAAAGGTTCAATAGCCATCACTTCTTCTGTTTTACCGCTGATCTGCAATCCATTCCTGTCCACTATACCTACAAGATTATCCAGTTGATAGAAGGATGCAGCCATAGCTGCTTCCCACACAGATCCTTCAGCCAGCTCCCCGTCTCCCATTAAAACAAATACGCGGTAATCTTTTTTATCCATCTTGCCTGCCAGAGCCATACCAACCCCAACTGACAATCCATGCCCCAATGCTCCGGTATTCATTTCCACTCCCGGTATATGTCTGTTCGGGTGGCCTATAAATTTCGAACCAAACTGTGAATATGTAAGAAGTTCTTTTTTGTCAAAAAATCCTTTGTCAGCAAGCACGCAATAGTAAGCATCTATTGAATGTCCTTTGCTCAGTATGAACCTGTCCCGCCCGGGCCAATCGGGGTTCCCGGGATCAACTCTCATTACTTTATAGTAGAGAGCAACAAGGATATCAGTTTCAGAAAGTGAACCTCCTATATGTCCGGCACTTGATCTGTACACAATGTCAACAATATCTCTTCTTATTTTTGCTGCTTTTTTCGTCAGCTTTTTATCATAATCCATATTCTCCATCAGATAATTATTTGACCTCCTGCTTTATGATTTATTAGATTTAATTCAGCATAATTTAAGTATTTTCGCTCATTTGCATGCGGCCTCAGTTTCAATTTTGCGGCTATATGAAAGTATCCTGCAAAAACAAGCATATTACTTTTTACACAAGTTTATAAAATTACTTAAATCTTAATTATCAATCCGCAGAAATTCCTTCGGATCAATTCAAAAACCGGAGTTTTTCAAGCCGTTCTTAAAAACAGCAAAAAATATTCAAATCTTATAATACGGGAATAATTCCGCCCTCAGCGTTATCACATTCTCTCAACGTTTTTAGCTTCGGGTACGAGGACTTTAAGTTTAATGCATGTAAACATATTATACGTTTTCCCTGTATCCGGTTTAAGCCCGGATATCCCCAACAGTAAGCCCATTCCGCTCCCCCCGCAGCATGTCACGGTTAAATGAATTAGTTAACGTTTATAAATAAATTATAATTGGAATTGTATAATATGTCAATAAAACTACTTAATAAATTAAATATATTTAAATACTTTTAAATTATAAACCAAAGCCTGCACATTGCTGTTGATTGTTTTTACAAGTAAAGAATTTACATCCATATCTGTTTTATCTCTGTTATTTTGAAAAAAGACATTTATAAAATAAATACGAATAATCCTTTATCTGATTTGGAATTTTAATATTAAATTTTTTAAGCAAAGTTTAACACTGTAATAATAATTTCTGTATTCGTTCATCATAGACCGTTTATTACAGGCACCGATCCATCCTTATTTGAAAATCACGCAAAAACTCTTCCCTCCACATATTCACTGTTTTTGCACCCTTATGCTCCTGTTCGGCATACTCTTTATCAAGGATATCCGACCACCAGTTCGGATAACGGTTTTTCTCCCCTTCTCGGCCTTCTTCGGTTTCTTCTGTGCAGGTGAACATCCCCGACAGTCCGTTCAGTTCAGGGATATCGCTCTTTGTTGTATAACTCCACAGACCTGTTGTCTTTGGCATATAACGAACCTTGTATTCCCGGTTTCCGCAGTAGTAACCATAAAACTCCTGTTCCTGTACAATAAGGGAAAATGCCGGTTCATCCCGGTTTAGGTCAAGATGCGGGCCGTTGAAAACCAGTTCGAGTACACCGAATACCTCTATTATGGCATTTTGATTTGTAATTCCCCGGTACACGGCTTTGGGCCTGTTCCGAACCTTGACAAAGGATCCTCCCCAGGATGGATATTCAGGGCATTCCGGGGTCCCTTTCAGCAGGTACGCAACCGAAGGAGTATCTCCCATTTTAATAACACCATTAAGATGTTTCGCAAAATAATTTCCCAGCGCTCCATGTCCTGAAATATGGCTGGTGACGAAAGTTTGGTTGCCCAAATCATTTTCCTGGTTTCCACCGACAAACCATCCCCTGTATGTAGAATTGTTTTCAATTATCCAAAGGTCGGGAAAGTTCTCGCGGATATATTCATAAGCATTTAAGCCCCATTTTTTATTTGGGCCGGCGATATAATAAACCCTTAGTTTGTCCTTGATGTCGGGAGCATCATGAAGAGCCTGGGCCAAGTCCTCCAAAAGCCCCCAAATAAGGATATACAAAGGGCGAGGATCATCTTTTCTTGCACACTTTATAATCCAGTCCGATGCTTCGGTTGCTTTACTGTATCCCTTGAACGGTGCCGGATCAAGTGCTCCCTGTTTTGTAACCGAGCGCAGGAACTCAGGGGTCGGGTAATCAGCCGAATGTAACCGTAGTTTTGGATAATCAGTTTCATATTGATCGATTACATCCAGTATATCTTTCACCGTACCTGCACCCCACGGGGACGAAATAAGCCCTTCTGTATCGAACATGTCAGAATAAAGCAGGTAGTGTACCATTGATTGAAAATCATCGGGATCACTTCCCCCGATATCGGTTGAAACAATAACCCGGTAGCGTTCTCCCGCCAAAGCACCTGAAGTCATATGATTCGACATTCTTTCATCTCCTTCATTTATCCAGCAGAGAGCTGATTTTTTACTTTTTGTGTTTACAATTTTAACAATAATCTTATCAATTCAAATGCACTACGATACTATTTTACTTAAAAACAAAAATCTGTTTCTTAAATCCGGTATCTTAATGATGGCAAGCCTGCAAGTATAACCTGCAGGCTTGCCGTTCCGGTATTTTTACTTAAATTGTGCATCATAAGCATTTTGCAAAATTCCAAGATATTCGTCGATTCCTAACGATTTCAGCTGTTTTAAGTAATTGTCCCACTCAGCATCTATATCAGAATATCCGGTTATGAATTTAACAATTGATTCATTTACAAATGATTCAATCGAAGTCTTCAATCTCGACATTGTGGAAATATCATCAGCCGAGAAGAACATATCGGGCAGAACACTTTCAGGTTTTTGCGCGTATTCCGAAAGAGCCATCGATGTTCTGAAAAACAGTGTCATTCTTCCAACCATAGGATCGACATTCGGATCATAAGGATTCTCAGGATATACAATGGATTTATAGAAACTAACAGGCCTGTAGGTCGGGAATGCCTGTCCCCAGGAAACATTCTGGTTTTCAGGCAAAGTAGTATCTACAGGAATTTGGACATATTTAGCCTGGCTTCCGTCAAAACCCTTCTGTCCGGCTTCTGCATACTTATAGTCTATCCCTTCTCTGCCAAGAACTGATCTTACAGTTCCTTCTTCTGAGTAGAAATAATCAATAAACTGCATTGCAACTTCCGGATATTTGCAATTGCTGGTTATAACAACAAAGTTCGGATTATATTTCAAATACAGGTTATTGTCTGTTATTCTCTGCCCGGACGGTCCTTCCAGCGGCAGCAATGAATCATATTGGTGCCATCTGTTGCTTGCAGTGAGGTTATTTGCATAACCAGGACGCATAGCAGGAAAAGCCCCGATTACAGGTGCGTCACCGGATTCATTAAGATTTTGCTGTGTTTTCATATCCTGGGTAAATGATTCCTTATAGATTAACCCTTCTGCATATAATTTGTGAAGATACTTCAATCCTTCCTTATATCCAGGCTGGATAGGAGAATATACTATTTTCCCCTGATCATCAATCCAGGTCTTTCCGTAGCCATTTACACCCGAAGGAGTCAATATGAACGGATTCATCAGGAAACCATCCAATTCCACGGCCGATCCGGATTTAACCGTTGATAATGGTATCTCATCCTTTTTCCCGTTCTGGTTCGGGTCATTATCCCTGAATGCTACCAGAACCTGATAGAATTCATCTGTAGTTTTAGGCATATCCAATCCCAGGTTTTTAAGCCATGTGGTGTTTATCCACATCTTCTGCTGGAACTGAATATGTGGTCCGTCATCGATTGACGGAAGTGAGTAAATATTCCCGTCAGGATTGGTCATGAATTTTCTCAGTTCGGGCAATTCCTCCATTACCTTCTTGAAATGAAAAGCGTGATTTTCAATCAAATCATTCAGGGGGATAATAAGTCCCTGTGCACCCAGCTGCGATATTAACGTCTTACTCATTCTAACGTCTCCGCCTGCACCGCTGAAAACCATGTCAGGCATATCCCCGCTGGCAAATATAATACTGACCTGGTTCAGATAATCTGTCGGAACTTCCTGCCATTCAATATGAATATTTGTCTTCTCTTCAATTTCCTTAGTCTGAAGGTTTTCTTTCACATCACCGAGAGCTGTGCCAACCTGAGGGAGCATAATTGACAAGGTCACCTTGTTCTTAACAACCGGCAATGTGCCAGGAGCATTAAGATTTGAATCTGACTGCGATGTATTCCCTGCGGCAGTTTCACTCCCCGCCGTTGTTGTATTGCCCTTGTTATTGCTGCCGGCAGAACCTTTGTCAGAAACATTGCAGCCTGTTAACAGCATGGCCAGAGCAATGACAACGCTAATGAACACACACACTTTTTTTCTCATAAATTTTAGCCTCCTTTTCAAAATTTTCATAAGATTTGTCTATTTAAATATAAACAGACTCATATTTATGCATGGAAATTCCATGGCACCGGATTTTAACGGGAACTAGACCGATATTTTGCTGTATCTCAGCCCTTAATGGAACCAATCATGACTCCTTTGACAAAGTGCTTTTGGACAAATGGATACAGTATAATAACAGGTATGCTGGCGAATACGATTATGGCATATTTCATAACATCCACCAGGGAAATCAATTCTGCCTGTTCCTTGGTTATTGGTCCTAACATGTTCTGTATTAAATTTACACTTGACATAAAGTTTCTTAAAACCACCTGCAACGGCATTAATTCCTGTGATTTAAGATATAGCAGAGCATTGAAGTATGAATTCCAGTGGCCGACAGCATAGAACAATGTCAAAACTGCCAATATCGGAGCTGAGAGAGGAATCACCACTTTTGTGATAATAACCGTATCGCTGGCACCATCCAGTTCAGATGCTTCGTAAAGCTCCACAGGAATGGTATTCTGGAAAAATGTCCGCGCAAGCATAACGTTCCAGACAGTCAGCGCATTGGGTATTATCATTGCCCATCTCGTATTTATTAGTCCAAGATCTTTAATTAACAAGTATGTAGGAATCATTCCACCCGAAAACATCATGGTAAATACAAATATTGATATAATTGCCTGCCTTCCGAAGAAATCTTTCCTTGACAGCGGATAGGCTGCCATTATTGTTAGTATTACATTTATCAATGTCCCAAAAAATGTATAAAAGAACGAATTATAAAAACCTGTCCAAATCTGTTTGTTTCCCAGTATTTTTTCATACGCAACAAGTGATGGTTCTACCGGCCAAATCCATACCTTCCCCGCCGCTACCGCCTTAGGAGAGCTTAACGACGTACTGACAACGTTCATCAGGGGAAATATCACAATCATAAAGCAGATAAACAGGAAAGTATAATTAATTATTTTAAAAACACTGTCACTGATTGAATTATGTATACTCTTTCCACTGTTTTTCATGATTCCTTCTCCTTACCAAAGACTTGTTTCGCTTACTTTCCGGGCAACCGCATTAACCAGGGTCAGCATTATCAGCGAAATAACCGACTGGAACAGACCAATCGCACTGGAATAACTGTACTGCATTGATACAAGACCCACCCTGTATACATATGTTGAAATGACATCAGAAGATTGTATATTCATGTTATTTTGCAGCAGATATACCTTTTCAAACCCTACCTCAAGAATTCTTGCGGTAGACATTATCAGCAGTATAATAGCCGTTGGCAAAATACCGGGAATATCAATATACCAAATTCGTTTCCATATAGATGCACCATCAACAATTGCCGCTTCATACAATGTCTGGTCAATACCAGCCAATGCAGCTAAGTATATAATTGCATTATATCCCGTAGTCTGCCAGATACCTGACCAAACATATATTGTTTTAAACCACTTCGGTTCTCCAAGGAATTGAATCGGTTCACCTATAATGGCTTTAACCACCTGGTTTACCATACCGTTTATGGACAACAGCTGGAACATAATTGAGACCAAAATCACGGTAGATATAAAATACGGCATGTATGTAACCATTTGTACTGTTTTTCTGATCACCCTGTTCTCAGCGTAATTCAAGGAAACAGCAAGAATAATGGGAGGTACGAAACCGGCTAATGTCTGGTATACACTAAGTCCGGCAGTGTTTATTATCAACCTTTTAAATTCATATGACCTGAAAAAATCAATAAAATGCTTAAAACCTACCCACGGGCTTCCCCATATGCCTTTTCCTATGTTATAGTTTTTGAAAGCGATTTGCGCCCCCAGCATTGGTATGTATTTGAATATTATTATGTATGATAACGGTATTAAAATCACAAAATACAATTGCCAATGTTTTTTAATCTTTACCCACGCACTTTTCCGGTTTACACCCTTGGCCATATTATTATTCATTTTAAATAACCCCCACATTTCAGATACGAAAAGATGATATAACGGTTAATTTGCTATGTGCTCTTATGGATTTAATATAGCTGACGGGTGAAAATCTCTTCAAGGTACATATTCATTATTTCAGTGTCAGTTTTTTATAAAAACCGTGTTGAAAAATAAATAAATATAGTGCATTTTTCACATAAAGGGTACAAAATCTTATATTATAATTTTATGCAAACTTTTTATATTCAGACGGAACAACACCCATTACTTTCTTGAAAGCTCTCCTGAAAGAATGTACACTGTTATAGCCAACCTTCTGAGCAACATCAGCCATAAGCTCATTATTCTCCAGTAATTCACATGCTCTCTGGATACGAAGCTTTTCCAGGTAAACACCGAAAGTTTCTCCTACCTGTTCTTTAAAAAACTGCGAGAAATACGAGTCAGACAAATTGAAATACGAAGCAATTACAGATACACATAGGTTCGGATCACTGTAGTTTGTATTCAGATAACCTATTATGCTGCCTGCCAATTGGTCATTATGGCTTCTTTTCTGCTCGTTGGCCAGCATGCATATCTTCATGTAAGTTTCTCTTATTTCAGTGAATGCTTTTTCGGGTTTATCAATCTCCATGGCAAACAAGGCTTTCTCAAATTCAACGCTGTTATCCATTCCTTCGCACAACTTCAATACCGTAGCCTGCATTTCCATTATCAGATGCCTTGCAAGCTGCCTGTCAACCTTTTTTCTTACGAAATTTTCTACATAGATTATATCAAGAACCTTTTCGACTTCTGAATGTTTTCCTGACTTCGCCATGTTGACGAGTTTAAATTCCATTTCCAGAGGATAATAATACCTGTGCTTGGTTTTTTTCATGTTTTCAAACCACAATACCTGGCTGTTTCCCAGTTCACAGCATGCTTTCAAAGCCTGTGACGCTTCATAGAAAGAATTACTTACTCCCATTGCATGTTCATATATGTTTCCCACACCAAACACAGGAGCCACATGGTAATGAATGATAAGATTTGTACTGATTTCCTGGATGATGTTTTTTGCCTTTATGACACAATCCTCACGGTTTTCCGAATCAAAAACCAATAACAGCGCCATCTCGTTTTCATTCAGTACATGGGCATGCCCTTTCCCTTGGAGGCTTCTATGCAATATATCCTCAACCAAAGCCCTTAATACATCCAATTCTCCGAGTATTTCGCTGCTTATCAGGTGATCATGCCTGTTTATCATCAGTACTATGCACATATAATTTTTGCCTTTCAAATCAAGACTGATATGGCACAATAATTTATTCATTTTCTCCTCATCATCAAACTCACCTTTCAAAAGCCTGTCCAGAAAAGTTGTCTTCAGGGCGGTAACCTGTCGCTGTATCATTTCCTGCATGCTCTTGTTGTTACTTATCAGGCGGGATACCCCTCCCTGCAAAAAAGCCACTTCGTTTTGATCTTCCTCATATTTCCCATGATTGCTTCCATTGTAAAAGAACTCACGTAATGCACTGATTACATCCTTGACAGGTTTTGAATTTCTATACGCAAGGATAAATGATATTGCAAGCCCTGACAACAGAGAAATCACGGCAACGATCAATGCAGTATTCCTGACATACCTGACCTTTCCCATAAGAGTATTGACCGGAAGGGCAACTGTATAAATCCAGTCATTATACATGGAATGCGTGTAGATGAATATCATTTCCTCACCGTTCACAACCTTGTTGAAATACCCTTCACCTGAACTGACAGACAGTTCGGATATATTTATCATGGTATCCTCATCCATCAGATTGTATTTTTCATTTGATACTCCGACAATTAACCTGCCGCTTTCATCTGTAATGGAAACCCAGCCTGAATTGTTTATGTTTACTTCTGCCATCAGCTCTTTTATTTTATTGTCTGAAATAAGAAAAGCAATTACCGCCCCATTTTCATTTTTGCTTCCAAGGTTAAGGGATGTCAGGCACGTAATTGCAGTCATTTTTTTTGAATTTAAATTAATCTCTGCAGATGGTAAATACAACCTTCTGAAATTATTGTTGAAAAAAGTATTGTACCATTGGTCGTAACTCACGGATTCGTAATTGCAAACATTTTTATAGAAATTTTCAAATCCGGTGTTCGTGGTATCATGTGAAAATATTAGACTGCTGCTGTTGAAAAAAACATAAAAAGTGCTGTTGAAAATATCCTTTGAGACAGTGATCCTTTGAATCTCATTGGCAAAACGCCAAATCTTGTAAACTTCCGGAGAACCGTCATGAACGGGGGACATATACATCATATTATTGAAATTTGAAGCATACATGATATCAACTATGGTTTTGTCAATCTCTTTCAGTGTCCTGTCAACCATATCCCTGGTATGCCTGAGCATAAGCATCCTTGATTCCCTTGCATCCTGTTCAACCAGTTTTAAAGCCTCATTGTAGACAAAACTTGAAAAAAGAATTGGCAAAACCAAAATGAGCAAATATGAAACAAGAAATCTCTTGAAAAAAAGATTCCTGTTTATATGCTTCATTACCTTCACTTCAGAATCCCCCTTAATAATCTGAGTTATGTTTGTATATATGTACTTTTGATTAATTTGCCTGGTTTTGGCATGAAGCTGTCCTTAACGGTAAAGTTCATAAAATTCTTGCTATGCCGCTTTTTTTCTGTTCTTTCAGTTAAAACAGGAAAAACCATACCTCAATCCATATTTCTTATGCAACATGAAAATATTCATGAATTTTAACTAAACTATTTAAGTAAATAATAAGTGTTTTTATGAATTGTGTCAATAATATTACTAAATAACTGTTTTATTTTTAATTAATTATAATGAATCACGATTTTATCAACGTAATTTACTGGCAGTTGCTGTAAAAACAATAATTTACTGCATTCCAATATAAACTTAATGCATAATAGCATAATAAGGCAATGCCGTTGCCATTGGCAACACTTACCGGAGGTGCGCCGGCAGACAGCTCCAATCTTTATTGCCGCCAAAGAAAAGTACCGATCTCATACAGGATTAACCTGCTGCAATCAGAAATGCACAGGTTAAATCTGATATCGGTACTTTTCTTATGATTGAAATCTAATCCCGCAAAACTAAACCGGTAATTCAGGTTCATATTACGCAAAATAATCTTTTTTACTGTCTGTCAGGATTAATACACAGTCGGGCCCGAAATCGCCACTAACCGGCGGTATAAACTCCAATACGCCTTTATTTTCATATTCCCCTGCTTTTATTAATTCACCTGTTTTGGGATCAAACCACCGTGCGAATACCCTGTCACCGGTTATTTTCCCCATCTTTATGCGGATGCTCCGACCGGTATATGTATATACAAAAATATAACTATCCCCTCTTGTGGCCAGCAGACGCTCATATTTCTCCCCTTCATCCCCATCAATTACCGATTGATCGGGAATCCTTTCAAAATAAGGAACCGACAGCATCAGCTCTTTCAGGTAACGCATCTGCGCAGCGCCTTCAGCATCCAATGCATCATACCAGTATTCACGCACCCCGTAAGCACCTTTTCCTTCGCCCGGTTTATACATCTGCATTACCGCATTATGGCCATAAGTATGTCCGCACGCCCCTGCAAAGACAGACCAATACGCATATCTGCGCGCATCATTTGCATCCCAGTATGGCTGTGTCGGGTCGTGCAGCCCCTGAGGAATCCCCTCATAAGAAGGCTCTCCGTCCAAAGTTGGCTTAACCGGCATTTTTTGATAGTCATACATAACATAGCGCCAGTTGTCCTGACCTATTTCCAGTCTGCCATCCTCTTCCTCGACTGATTTCATCTTTTGGTTATATCGCCTGTGTCCCGACTGGAACATGTTAAAATCAAGCCAGGCAGCATCATGAAACCAATCTGAGGACTGTGTTCTTCCAAATGGATGAAATGTCATTAATGATTCAGGGTTACGGGATTTAATTGTATTTCCTAAAGTGTTCCAAATATCGTAATTCTCGCTGCCTTTGATGTCTCCGCCAAGAATCCAGATAACGTTTTTCCTGTTTTTTAAATGCTCTGCCAGCCAGGTACCATATTGAACAACATTGTCATTGTTTAAATATCCGTTCTTAACAACACTACCCCATACCGGGAGTAAACCCATATATAACCCGAATTTCTCGGCCATATCCAAAACTTTGTCAACATGGTTCCAATAACTGTTCTCATTATCCAGATCGGGTTTCCCATCGGCAAATGTCTTTGTGATGCTGGCGTCATACAAAGCCGGCTCGCCATATATATTCGTATTTGTTATTCTGTGGATCAACACTGCCTGAATGACATTAAAACCTTTGTCCGACCTGTTTTTCATATACATCTCTGTCTCATCCATGCTTAGCTTCTGAAACAGCAACCACGCAGTATCACCCAGCCAGAAGAAAGGTTTTCGGCTTTCATACATCAGGTATCTTTTATTTTCTGATATTTTAATTCTCTCCATAAATACACCTCAGATGATTATTTGAAGTATTGGCAATAAGAAGAAAAAGAAATAAATATACCGGCGTCCCTTTGTAACATGGCAGAATAAATTAAATTAAATAAATCTTTAAGTAAATCATAAGTGTTATTATAAATTTTGTCAATAATATCACTTAACCATTTAAGTAATATGGTTAAGTATTGTTTATCCAATGAAAATTATGCATTGCATTTACCGGAAGGGTAAATAATAATGCAGGAATTCTTTAAAGAGAAATTTATTTTTAATTTATGATTAAGTAAATTCAGGCAATGAAATGATTTTATATAAGCAAAATATTATAACATGCTTGACATTTTGGAAATGAAAAGCAGATAATGGATGCCGTTTTGCAAGGTCATGGCTTCCGGTAATAACCCTGTCCGGTTGAAGGGAATTTCCTGTTGAATTTAAAATATTGATACGGCATATAAGCAAATACTGAAACATAACGAGATATCTCATTATGTTTCAGTCATTGGCACACGTCCGTTCATTGCAGCTATAAGCCTTTTCTCCACTTCATACCAGTTTATAAGCTGCCACCATGCATTAACATAGTCCGAGCGCCTGTTCTGATAGTCCAAATAGTATGCATGCTCCCATACATCACATACCAGAATCGGGATCCCGCTCCATTGGGTTAAATCCTGGTGTTTTTCGGCCTGCAATATCTCCATTCTGCCCCACGTGGGCTGCCAGGTTAAAATCCCCCATCCGGACGCTTCTACATTCTCAGTTGCAAGAATAAACTGTTTTTTCATAGCTTCAATGCTTCCAAAATATTGGTCCGCATGGTAGACAGTCCTTGGACCCGGCTCACCACCCATACCCAAAGGAGCCATAACCGTCCAGTAAATGCTGTGAAGGATGTGTCCCGAACCATTAAAAGCAAGTTCATTTTCCCAGTATTTTATATACTCTATATCGTTCGTTCTACGTGCCTCTGCAAGATACAATTCGGCCCTGTTTAAGCCGTCCACATAACTTTTGTGGTGTTTATCGTGGTGCAGTTTTAATGTTTCAGCGCTGATTACCGGCTCCAGGGCATCATACGGATATGGCAGCGGTGGCAGTTTGTGCATTCCCGGCATAACAAACATATGCAGCATCCTTTCTTTAACAGAATATGATAAGCCTCTGTTTTATCATATGATACTGCATATTTTTGGTTCGTCCTTTTTATTATTATGTTAAATCTGCTTACAGCTTCAACAGGATTGTATCCATGGCATTCCTGCAACTTCACAAATATAATTCAACGGCCTTGTATACACCTGCAAAAAGTGACCATTCCCAATTCTATATCAGCTCTGTCAGCATCAGGAATGTTAAACCCTGGCCATAAGCAGTCGGGGCAATGGGTATTTTTTTATAATGTTCCAGATCCTTGCCCATACCCGTTCCATAGGATACACCATGAACCATTCCGTTCTCGTCAATTTTTGAAATAACGGCATTAGCTGCTTTTCTTCCATATTCCAGATACTCATCCCCGACCAATCCCAGCCGGACCCCCTTTAATATGCCATAAGCAATGCCGGCTGTTGCAGATGTTTCATAATAAGTCTCTTCTATATCCAGGAGGGTATTAAAAAGCCCATTTTCCCCCTGATGCTTAATCAGTTCCTTAACCTGATCAATCCAGGAATTCTTTACAAACCTTGAAACAGCATCGTCTACCCCGTATATCTCAAGGAATTCCACAGCTCCGGATGTAAACCAGCTGTTTCCTCTGGCCCAGAAAGCTTCAGCGAAATTATGCCTGCCGTCAAAAGTCCATCCATGATAGAACAGGCCTGTCTTTCTGTCCTGAAGGTACTTTATATGGAACAGGAACTGGTATTTTGCCTCATCCACATATTCTTCCACCCCGAATACTTTTCCGGTTTTCAAAAGGAATAATACGGTCATAAACAGGGTATCATCCCAAAGCTGCTGATAATGCCTGTTTAAAACAGTCATATGCTGCATTCCGCCATACTGTGTGCGAGGCATTTCATTCATTACCCATTTTGCCCACATATCTATATGAGGAAGATATTTTTCATTCTTTGTTTCTTCATACAGGCATACCATGGCAAGGGCGGGGCATACCGTGTTTACGTTTTTATGCGGAGTGGGTTTTGCCAGTTGCTTATCAAACCAGTCAACCAGGTAGTCAAGATACTTTTTATTGTCAGTTTTCTTGTATATCTTGTACATACTGTAAAGAGCAACACCTGTAGGCCATTCCCAGTTATCCATATGCAGGTGGTCATACAGACCTTCCCTTTTTTCATTATTTATAAGCATACCGACAACCTTATCTGCAAGCTCAACCATTTCAACATTTACTGACATTAAAACATCCACCTTTCATTATGTTCTTTAGATTTGCCGTGTTATTCCCTTTATCAGAATTTTATCCATAATAACGTAAAAAATAGCCAGATAATAAACATGAGCATTCAGAAGATGTGCTGGATTTTTATAAATCCCAATCAGCAGACGCTTTCCGGTCTATATTGAGAAATAAAAAGCTTCCTGAAACAATGATATTGTTACTTCAAATGTTTTGCCAGGTGCAGGTTCAACTGCTTTATTCCCTGAACAACAAGCCCGGCAATTTCATACGCACCGTTTTCATTAAAATGGGTGTTGTCTTCGGAACCCTCGGGATAATTAGGCGATTCACCGGGTTTTAAAAACAGGAACAGCCTTTTGGATTCTTCCTCGCCAAGCTTGATATAATACTCCTCGCTCAATTTAGTCAAATCAATAAACGGAACATCCAGTTCTTCACATAGTTCTTTTACTGCCCTGGGATAAGCACCATGGGTGGGATAGAACTCACCAAACAGGTTAAACCTTCTGCGGTTGACCGGCGACAGAAGCACAGGCAAAGCGCCCTTTTCCCTCGCACAGTCAATATAGCGTTTTAAGTATGCCTGGTATGTGCCGAAAGGATCGGCATATGCACCATACAATTTTTCATCATTGTGCCCGAACTGCACAAGAAGCGTATCCCCGGGCCCAATAAGCCCCAGTATCTTTTCAAGCAGCTTTTCATCAATAAAGCTTTTTGTGCTTCTTCCTCCCAAAGCATAGTTGTATACATGCACATAATCCCTGAAATATTCCGGAAGCTTTCTGCCCCAGCCTTCCTGAGGTTTGTAATTACTTGCACAGTTTTGTACTGTTGAATCACCGGCAATATAAATTTTAACCATTGTTTCCGACATAACTATTGCCTCCGTTAACCAGCCAATTTATAAGTTTTCCGTATTCCACACCTGCAAGCAGAACAATTCCGGTACCATGGGTGTCGTTTAACAGCCAGCCAAGATCATTTTTATAATAATCCTCTGAGAACGAAAAGCCCGAACCCCTGCAGATTCCGTATACATTGCCGTATAAATCTATGGCCTCGCTGCAAAGCCCTTTCCATGCTTTACATACAGCTTCTATGTATTTATCGGGGTTCTTAAGCCATGAATTACGCACCCCGCGTGCAAACGCGCAGGCAAACATTGAAGTGCACGATGATTCGGGGTAAGACAGGTGATCAGTCAAAACCTGATGCCATAAGCCTTTTTCATCCTGCAGCGCAAGATAGCCTTCACAAAGCTCATTGAAGTTTTTAATAAGCTCATCCCTCAGTTCATGATCCACGGGCAGGAAGCCAAGCAGCTCTGAATATGAGAACACAACCCAGCCATTTCCGCGTCCCCATGAAACATCGGTGGCCTTTCTGTGCTTAACGTCATAGACATGGGACATGATTTTCTTATCGGGCCTGAACAGGTACTTGTGGTATAAAATTAGCTGCCTTGCGGCATCATCTATGAATTCCTGCCTGCCGGTCAGTTTATAATACCTGCACAGGAAAGGAACACTCATATAGAGGTCATCTGCCCATAATGTCTGATCCATCAGCAAATGCTCGGAATTAACCCGGTAAAAGGCTCCGTCGGGCAGCCTGTCGAGTTTGTTTTTAATAAAATCAGCTATATAATCGGCAATTTCAACATAGCTTTCATCGTTAAGTTCGCAGGAGACTTCAAGCATTAACGAACCAAAAGAACCGCAGTCATCCAATGTGCTTATTGTGGAAAGGAGGTTGTGCATGCTGGCCGCACCGTACCTGTCCCTGTCCCACATTGCATAATCAAAGAAACGCGTGCACATTTCCACATGTTTGGTGGCATATTCCACAAAAGTGCAGTCATTTATAAACCTTCCCGCTTCGGTAATTCCGTACAGTGTAACCCCAAGTGGATAATTCCAGTGTCCAAACAGCTTATTGTCATTATATGGCCTTATAACGGTATGGGGTTTATCAAGCCTCCAGAAAACTTTGCCGCCTGCCCCTTCCATGGGCCTGTCGGCTGAGTAAATCTTATCGGGCTCTATGTTGGCAGGCATTGTAAAAGGCCCGGCATAAATCCATTTCTCGTCAGTGCCCTTAACATCCAACGGATTTTTGAACGGGACATTTTTATCTTCAAGGAAGCAACCTGCCGTGAAACCCCAGTCGGTATCTCCGCATTGGTTTATAACCAGTAGATTGTAACAGCCATACTTTAATTCAGTTTTAAATTCAAACTCCCCTGATTTGGCAGATTCAAAGATTAACGTATCATCCAGATAAAATTGAACATTTCCTGTATTGCTGCCCTTTATTGTGTATTCGCCGCTTTTTTCGGCAGACAGCTTTGTCCAGCCGACAGCATAGCAGCCTTTCCTCAGTGAATACATCCTCTTCATCTGCCCCATATTCTTTTCCTCGGGCAGCCAGTCCTTTAACGGATACCAGCAAAGTCCGGTCTCTTCCTCGGTCATTCCTAGCCTGGGCAGTTCATCCAGGGGTTCTTTAAGAGGAAGTGTATACAGCCATCCTTTCTGGCCTTCCCTGTCCAGGGACGGAACAATAAAGCTCTGTGGCCGGTTTCTTGAGGAAACAGCGCTTAAGATGCCACCGCATCCGATATTGGTGCGTATAAACCTTAGCACGAAATTGTTCCAGCCCTTCTTCAGCTGAACCGAAAAATTAGCTGAAAGATCACTCCTTCTTTCAAGCAGAACATTCGGTTTGTACACCCTTTCTCCGTTGCAGTAGATTATAACCGGCCCGAAACAGCTTATTTCAAAGGTCATAGTCATATCTTCGTCACTCCAGAGCTTGCTCCAGGCATAAACATTGGTTTCCAGGTCAGCCAACGGATAAATGTCGGCAAAATCAAATATAAATCTATAATGCTTATCCTGCCTTATTCCGTTTTTCTGATAAGCATAAAATGAAACCCCAAATGGCGGATTCTGTCCTATATACCGGTTTGCAACGGTTTCCAGTATGGTTTTTAAATCCTGTGCCTTCGAAGAAATGGCCTGTTCGTTTTGAAAATAATATCCCATGACCAATGTCCTCCTTAATTGAATACAACATAAAGTGTTTAACTGAAAACACAGAAGATGGCTATAATTTATGGTATATTAAGATATTATAGGATAGTTTTCAGTTATTCAATGGTAAATCAATACCGTTTTTTAGGGGATTTCACTTCTTTACGACAATATGGTCATAATTGTATTGTTAAAAACCATGACACCAGCTCCAATAACCCCTGCATCGGCATTTATCGAAGGTGTAATTTTTACGCTGGTTTTTAATAGCTTTCTGACAAAAAACTTAAGATACTGGTAAAATTCATCGCCAAGGAATTCAGGGATTATTCCCGATATGACAAATTCGTCAATATCCAGTATATGAACGTAATTATATATAATAATAGCCAGGTAATTTGCAATATACTCGGTTATTTGCTGTTTAAGGGATTCAGATACTGTTAACCCCTTTCGTATTTCAATTCCAAATTTCTCTTTGATGGCCGTTAAATTTATTCTATTCTCTATTGCCTCTTCTGACAGGTTTTTAAAATCCAGCAGATCAGGGTCATTTAATACTAAAGATCCTATCTCCCCCGCAAGAAAATTAATACCCCGGTGAACCTTGCCGTCAAGAATTACAGCCGATCCAAGCCCGCTTCCAAGGGAGATGTAAACAAGATTTCCCACTTCGGATTTCTTTCTTAGAAATATTTCACCAATACTTACTGTTTTAACATCATTCTCAATAAAAATTGGCATCTGAAAAGTTTCAGGCGGCAGGCCGGTATATTCTTCAAAGCTTATCTCCTTAATGACGGTATTTGTATATTCGAGAATGGTTTTTTTATCTGGATTGACAGCTTTGGGCAACCCAAATCCTATACCAAGGCAGGGTATATCCCTGTTTTTGCTTATTAATTCCTTTATCCTGTCAGCCAATAATGAAAACTTGAAACTTTCGGTGCTTTCATCTGTGTTTAGCGATATGCTCTCAATTACTTCGCCTTTTAAATTTACAAAACCCATGTTTATAAATTTTCCTTCAAAAACAATGCCAACAGCGCCGTATGCATTCGGGTTGAACTTAAGCAGCCTTCCCTTTCTTCCTGCCCCATCATTGTTTTGCACGCTGATTCCGGTTTCATATACCAGGTTTTTTGATAAAAAAAAGTTGACAACCTTAAGAACGGTAGGAAAACTCATTGTGGTTCTCCTTGTAATTTCAGCCCTTGAAAGTTCCCCTTCTGCCATAAACAAATCAAATACAAGTTTCCGGTTTTGTGATTTGATATAATTGGGATCATAGGATTCCATTATATAACCTCCAAAACATTATACTGAGTCAAAATGCCATTTTTAACAAAAATCCTGCCGTTACCGTTCCAGGCCACCATCATGCCGTGGTTTCATCACCGTTATCTTTTAACTTCGCCAAAAGCATTCCAAACACAATTGATGCCACAAAAGTAATCACCGAAGATACCAGCATGATTTTATTAACACCGAAAACATCACTTGCCACACCACCCAAAAAACCAAATACAACTTTTGAAAAGAAAGCTGAAATCAACGTATTAAAAGTTTGCCCTGTAGCCCTTAAACTCTTCGGTACATTTTCATTGATATATGTAACAAGGCAATATGTAAAGCTGGAAAAACTGAAGCCATGCAATAAGTTAGCCAGAATAATAAGTACCGGATTGGTTAATATATACAGCAGGAGCCATCGTAAACCTGAAACCATTGTTGCTGCAACCAATAATTTAATTATACCAAGTTTCTTTAAAATTTTGTTAATTACCAATAAAAACGGCACTTCTACAATTGCACAGGTAAAAACCAGCACTCCGACCAAAGAACTGCTGCCTGCCAATGACTCAAAGTAAATGGGGTAATACGTGGAGTAAAAGTTTGTTCCAAGCGAATAAGCAAGATTAAATCCAACCAGACACATAAACGTTTTGTTCTTCAGTATGCTACTGAGCGGGGCTTTTTCTGCCCTGGTCCGGAACCCGGGAACTGTTGGCATGATGAACATCATAAGAAAACAAAGCAGCAAAAAAAGCGAAACAACCCAGAAAATATGAGAGTACCGGCTTTTCAGCAGGACACCTGCTATTACAACAGTGAATGCGTATCCAATTGTCCCCCCCATCCTTATATGCCCGAAATTCCATCTTTTGCCCGCCAGGTATTCCAGGGTGAGATTATCCTGCAATGGTACAAGCGGAGTATAAAACACAGTGAAAATCAAACTGACTATTATCACATACAGATAATTGGTTGAACCATAATACATCAGTGCTGATAAAGCAGATACCAGAAATAATGTTTTTAATACCGTGTTTTTCTTTTCCGCCTTGTCACTGACAATTCCCCAAAACGGCTGCGATATCAGCAGGATCAGTGTCGATAAAGCCGACAGTAATCCCACCATTGTATTTGAAAACCCGATATCTGACAAATAAAGATTAAAATAAACACCGTACATAGCCTGGGCAGAGTAAAACAGGATGTAATGCAGGAAGAGTTGTACCGGGAATTTTTGTGTTTCCATAAGCTGCCCCCCACAATTAATTAACTTAGTTAATAATATAGTACCATCCTGAGTTAAAAGTCAACAGTTAAAATCTTGACTAGTCTGTAAAATAAGGGTATTATTAGCTTAGTTAATTAATTAAATATATTTATACCATTCAATGAACGGAGGCAGTTTATGGAGCGATATTACAATTTTGTAGTTGAATGTGCCGACAGGAAAACCGATTATTTTATCAGTAATCAGGTAATGGACGAAAAAAGTCCTGATTATGGTTCTGTCAAAAATGCCTTTATAGATGTAAAAATGACTGTTTACACCTGCTGTACCTGCGTTGCTGCCTATCTTAATCCAAAAAGCAAATATTATAATAGCGAACAACTTTTGAAAAGGCTATCAGTTGCATATGACTTTATACACAGGTTTCAGCGGGAAGACGGCAGTTTTGATTTTGCAAGCTGCAATTTCAAGAGTGCACCCGACACTGCCTTCATTATAAAGCGGTTAACCTATACATATAACCTGATAAAAAAGTATGACAATCAAAATCGCTTAAAAGAAATCAAAGATAAATTATATAACATAATATATTCGGCAGCAAACGCGCTGATTACAGGAGGTTTCCATACTCCCAACCACCGCTGGGCCATAGCTGCCGGCCTTGCTGCCTGCGCAAACATCATCGAAGACAAAAACCTTTCGGAGCAATGTATTAAAAGAATGAATGAATACTTCATTGAGCCGATTGATTGCACCAATGACGGGGAATATTCCGAGCGATCTTCGGGAAATTACAATGCCGTTGTAAACACGGCGATGATAATGCTTTGCGAGGAGCTTAACGACGACAGGTTCCTGGAATATGTTGATCGAAATCTGAACATGATGCTCATGATGATTGATGCAGACGGAAGTATATTCACTGAAAATTCATTAAGACAGGATAAGGGAAGAAAAGAATATCCAACAAAATATTTTTACCAGTTCCTTTATATGTCCCGAAAAAGCAGGAACCACGCTGATAAATTCAACGCCGCCGCACATAAAATAATCGTTGACGCAATTGAAAACAGGGATTTCTCTCTCGATTGCCTGCATCTTTTGATGCTTTATGACTGGATGTCAGATATTGAATTAAAGGAAATCGGATTCCCCACAGAATACAGTAAATACTTCCCATACTCCGGTCTGGTCAGGGTAAGAAAACAAGACATTACCTATTCACTAATCCAAAAAGAAAAAAACTTCCTTTACTTTCAATACAACTCCATAAGGCTGGGAATAAAAATCGGTGTAAGCTACTTTCAGCACAGAAACTTTATAGCAGAATCAATTGAACAAAAAGAAAACACCTATATAATGAAATTTAAAGCAGAAGGCTGGTATTATCTGCCTTTCAAAGAAAAGCCACGAACCTCTGACTGGTGGCAAATGGACAATAAGAGCAGGGAATTATATATAAACAGTTTTACCGAAATTATTGTATCAGTCACCGATGTTCCCAACGGAATAGAAGTTCATATTAAAACCTCAGGCATAGACAGAATTCCTGTCAGGCTGGAAATAAGCCTTCCTGTCGGAGGAAAATTATATGCTGACAATTTCATAACCGAAACAATCGGCAAGGGCTACATGATATTAAGAAAGGGCGAGGTTCTTTTTGCGAAGGGAAGCGATGAGCTTATTATATCCGGAGGGTTTGCATCCCATGAGTTTATAAGGGGAGGATATTCGGAAGACTCCACCGGTGATCATAACTTCATTTTATATATGACCGATTACACAAATTTCGATCGCACAATAACAATTAAAGCAAAAAAGGATTAGGTTTCCCGAAGTATGACAATACCCGGCTGCAATGCCGGGTATTAAAACGAAAATAAAAGTTTTCTAATGCCTGGAACTAAAAATAATTTCATTTAACTTTCTCTCTATCAGTTTTGGTATTTCATTATATAGTGTTTCCCAATCAGTAAAAATACCATCGTTGAATTCGTATTTTTTAAATTTCATCCACATATATCCATACATGCTCGAGCTCGTAAAGGTGCTGAATATCAAAGTCCCAATATATTGCATATTCTATAACGTATTTAATATATTCGCTATTAAAGCATATCTCCCTTCTAAACGACGGTGACGGTCCAGGTCGGGTAAATATAGTGCAGCCCGTTCTTATCGGATAAAAAGGTTCCCTTTCGTCAAAATAAATAATTGGAGCATACCTTTTTACGATTTCCTTGTCCATTTTATCACGTCCCGCTATATATAAGATACTCCACCAGCATTAAAAATGTCAATCCCTGTCCGTAAGCAGTTGGCACACACGGCATATTCCTGTAATGGCCAATATTCCCCCTCAAGGGTGTACGTACCATAGGACACACCATGCACTATTCCTGATTCGTCTATTCTTTTACTGCATAATCTTTAAACCGTATCAGCCCTGCTTACCTGAGCAAATTATTCTAGGAAAAAACCGGTGTAAATTTTGTTACCCATATAAAAGAGCTTAAGTTTGAAAGAGCCATGGAGCTTCTTCTTAACAGCAATCTGACAATACGGCAGATTGCTTTCGAATTCGGTTTTAATACTCCGGCATACTTATTCAGCAGTTTATGGCCAAGTATGGATATACACCAAACCGTTTCAGAAAGCAAAAAAAATAATTTATCAGATCAATAATAAAAACTCTGGCAAGCTATATATTATAAGCTTGTCAGAGTTTTATAACGGGTGTGCCCTAATCCTTTACTATTTCGTCACAAGCCTTAAGGTTTTTACCTCAAAAGGCCTGAACACCAGCCGGATAAACCTATTATCTACTTCAATTTCCTTTTCTGTTTCTTCCAGCATATTTGTTTCCCATGCCTTTTCAACGGGCAAAGCCGTATGCAGGCTGCAAGCCGTTGTAGCACCTGTGCTTTGATAAAGCCTCAGAATAACATCTCCCGACCTGTCTTCAGCAAGTTTAACCGTTTCGATGATTACATCCTTCCGATCGACACTGAACAACCGCATCTCGCCTGCATCTCCATCAGCTGAGCTAACAGGCGTGTTTAAATTGTAGGCTTCCCTTATAACATCACTGTCCTCAAAACTTCCATTCCACAGGTAAAAGGAATAAGTAAACTCATGGATACCCCTGTCAGCAGTCATATCTGGTACCAGCGGAGACTTTAACAATGTAAGGTTAATGCTCCCGCCGGATACATTAACCCCGTATTTGCAGTCATTTAATATGGCAAAGCCTCTCCTTGCTTCTGCTACTGCCGTCCATTTATGGTTACATACTTCAAACCTGTCGGCATCATATTGCCTTGACCTGTGATTCGGCCTTTTTACATACCCGAACTGGATTTCATGAAGAGCCTCATTGGTGTGTATATTCGTCGGGAAATTAACCTTTAAAAGTTTATGGTCCTCCCTCCAGTCTATAGTTGTCTTAAAGTCCACTCTCCTGCTGTTGCTCCTTAATGTTATTTCCTGTGTCATTTCAGAGTTATTAAGTTTCCTGCGTACCCTTATGGCAGCCTGGAGTCTGCCCTGGTACAAAACTTCTATTTCGGCGTTATTGTCAAGGGGAACGGGAGCTTTCTCATACATGCTGTCTATGTCCCATGCATCATAATTTGATGTAATATCCCGGTACATTCTGAAATCATTGCACAGTCCTTTTACCGTTTCAAATCCTGTTTGCCTGTCTATGATGCTGCATATTTGCCCTTTTTCATTAAACGTTACACGTAAGAATTCATTTTCCAGAAAGTATTTCCCCGCTCTCACATTAATTCCATTTTCAACCGGTTCATTAACGGGTTCAACGGTTGTCCAGCCGCATGCCGGGACTTTTACCAATGCATGGCAGGTCCCGTTAATATTTTGGGCGGGGAGTATATAACCTTCGAGGGATTTTACCGATTTAACCCCTTCGGGTAGAGCAATCAGCTCTTCCCTGTCCCATGAAAGGGAATTGAAAACGGTAATTTTTCCGCATTGTCCGGATATTTCAGATAATGCTTTTCTGCTTAATTCACCGGCTTTTTTCAATACTGTTTCATAATCTGCTTCAGCTTCTTCGTGCACTCTTTTGATGGACGTCCCGGCAAGAATATCGTGGAACTGATTGAAAAGCACGGTTTTCCATAAACTTTCCAGTTCTTCGTAAGGGTAACATGTTCCCTTGATTTTGCTTGATGCTGCCTGCCAGAATTCACATTCTCTCAGCGCAATTTCGGATTTTCTGTTTCCTTTCTTTGTTTTCGCCTGCGTTGTATAAGTACCTCTATGTGCCTGGAAGTACAACTCGCCTACATACCTGTTTTCAGGCGGTTTCCTGTTCTCCAGTTCTTCAAAAAATTCATTCGGATGGCTCATTTTTGTTCTTGGCACGCCTTCAAGATCCTTCATTCTCCTTGCATATTCAATATGGTATCTTGTGGGTCCGCCGCCGCCGTCACCAAAGCCAAACGGGAAAATAAAGGTTGAAATGTCTTGCTGCTGGTTTCTGTCGTTCTCCCACCTGTTAATTATCATTTCGGGATCGATATGCGAGTTGTTTTTCTTGTGTATATGAGTCAAAATTTGTGTTCCGTCAATTCCTTCCCACATAAATATATTGTATGGGAATGGATCTCCCTCATAATAGTTCCGGACTATCTTCTGAGTTGAAAAATATTTAATCCCGCACCCTTTTGCTATCTGCGGGAGTGCAGCCGAGAATCCAAAAGTGTCCGGAAGCCACAGGAGTTTGCTGTCAATACCGAACTCTTCCATGAAAAATCTCTTACCGTAAATAAACTGGCGTACAAGGCTTTCACCCGAAGGCATGTTGGTATCGGGTTCAACCCACATTCCCCCTTCAGGCATTATCTGGCCGTTATGTACTTTTTCCAGAACACGTTTATACAGTTCCGGGTAGTGCTCCTTAAGCATGATAAATAACGGAGGCTGTGTTATAAAGAATTTGTAATCGGGATATTCATCCATTAATGCCAATTGGGTTGAAAGGGTCCTGCCGGCTTTTCTCTTCGTTTCGTTTAATGTCCAAAGCCATGCCAGGTCAAGATGGGATTGACCGAATATGTACATAAGTGGCATAGTTGAGCCATTAACGCACTGGAGCAGCGGTTTCAGTTTTTTCCTGCATAATTTGAAACCCTGAACTCTTTTTTCATAAGGCTGCTCAAAATCCACAATCAGTGTAAATTCGCACAGTGCCTTATAAATTTCCTGGGCGCGCAGCGATTTTTTATCTATACTGATTAAAACCTTGTATAAGGTGCTTACATCCATAAACAGCTGGAAAGCATCTTCGTCCCATATGCCGAAAGAACTTTCACCTACAGTTGCCTGGGTTCTGCCGGGTTCGGGTACAGCTGTCCTGCCGGGCGGTGTGGGACCGATATTTTCAATACGTGGTCCATGACCGGCATAACTTTCGACAATAATGTCATAAATCTCCCCCGGTACACCCGACATCGAAATTGTAATCTCATCATGGAAACGATCAATTGAACCCGCATTTTTCCCATTAACAAAAACAATGCCTTCGGCACCGGTGTCCATCATAATGACTATCCGCCTGCCCAGCGCCTCATCAGGAAGTTTTACCGAACCTTTAAACCATCCATATTCCCATTTTGCTCCCCATTTTGATCCCTGAGGCATTGGAGAGAAATGCCTGTTCAGAGCCTCTTCATATGTTAAAAAATCCATTGTTGTAAAGCCCGACAGTTCGATAGTCCCCAGTTTTATATAAAAATGGTTTAATAACTCAAGCATCCAGGACTTAATTCTGCTTCCCCACTCTTTGCTGAAAGGTAAGTCGGACGATCCGAGCAAATATTTCATAACTTCGCCGTTTATTTTCATATTCTCATAACCCATCCCTTCATAGTGCCGCTTCTTCAAAATACAAACTACGGCAGATGCATTTAAGTGCCGGCTGAAAATGCCACAAAGCCCGGACAGGCTTATCCCGGTTCAAGGCACGGACTCCTGGGATTATGCCTGCAAACCCGCAGTTCCGGAGGATTTGCAGGCATTTGTCCTTTACAGTTCAACCTTGACAGGTTTGCCTTTTAATAAAGATTCTTTTGCCGCTTTTGCAATTAAAACCGAGTTAAGTCCATCAATGCCATCCACCGGAGGCTTTTTTCCGTTCAATATGCTTTCGATAAATTCCCCTATCTCAATAATAAAGGATTCCTTATATCTTTCAAGGAAAAAATATTTAGGTTTCTCGGACCAAACCCCGCTTTCATTGCTTATAACCGCCAATGAATCGGTTTCATTGGAAACCGTAACGCAGCCCTTTGAGCCGAACACTTCTATACGCTGATCGTATCCGTAAACGGCTTTTCTGCTGTTGTCTATTATTCCGATAGCCCCGTTTTCAAATTTTAAAACGACCGCAGCAGTGTCGATGTCACCGAGCTCGGCTATCGACCTGTCAATCATTGCAGACCCCGTTGCATATACTTCGGTTGCTTCGCTCCCCGATAAATACCTTACCATATCAAAATCATGAATTGTCATATCCATGAAAATGCCTCCGGACACTTTGATGTACTCCGGGGCGGGAGGAGCAGGATCTCTTGATGTAATCCTGATAATATGTATATCTCCAACCTTTCCTTCTCTTACGGTTTTCCATGCTTTTCTGAAATTCCTGTCAAACCTCCTGTTAAAACCCACCTGGAAAATTACACCCGATGCATCAACCTGTTTCAGCACTTCCCTTATCCTGTCAGGATCCATATCCACAGGTTTTTCACAGAATATATGCTTGCCTGATTTTGCTGCCTCAATTGAAATCTGCGCATGGGTATCGGTCGGAGAACATATTAATACTGCATCAATTTCAGGATCATTAATAATATCCCGGTAATCTCCCGTCAGGTTTTCAATCCCGATGTTTCCCGCCCATTCGTGAAGATTTTCATAATAAAGATCGGATACAGATTTCAGCTTAACATTTCTATAACAGGATGCAATATTCTCTGCATGAAGCCGTCCAATCCTTCCGGCTCCTATTATTCCAAAATTCAATATTTTGTTTGACATGTCAACCTCCATTATCAAGGGATTTGATAAACTTCAGTCCTTCAACCGCGGCAATCCCGGGTTCGGGCCACGGTAAGCATTCAAACGCTGCATACTTGTCATAGCCGATTTCATTCAGTGTTTTAATTATTCCTGCAAAATCTATGTGACCCAAGCCAGGCCTTCTCCTGTTGCTGTCAGCAAAATGCATATGCCCGAGCACTTCCCTGCATTCCCTGATGCTGTCGCACATACCGGTTTGCCCGAACTCTTCAATATTCATGTGATATGTATCAAGCAGCATTTTCAGTCTGCTGCTTCCGAGAGTGAGAAGGAAATCCCGCATTTCAACCGAAGTATTATGGAAATTGATTTCATACCTGTTGACCGGCTCAATAAGAAGTGTCACATCTTTTTTCTCGGCGTAATCGGCCAGTATGAGCAATGATTCCCTGTAATACCTTAAAGCCGTTTCCCTGCCATCATCTTCGGGCAACCTTCCTCTCATTGAACCGATTATGACGGCACATTTAAAAAAGGATGCGAGATCTATGTGCTCTTTAATCCTTTCAATCGCATCCATCCGTGTCATTCTGTCACTATTGGTAAGAGAAAGCTTGTCAAAAGTATATCCCATGCCAGTACCTATTGTTGATACCGTTATGCCATGCTTATTACAGATTTCATTTATCAAAACCCTGTCTATATCATCCGGTTTTCTGAGATGCAGTTCAACAGCGTCAAAGCCGTTTTTTGCACAGAATTCAATGGCCTCCTTGACCCTGCCCTTGAAAATATAAGGCATTGTTTCTGTACCCCCGCTTGCTACAGAAGCACTATACTTAATCATAATTCCTCCTGAATTCAATCACGCAACGGCCCAAAGAGTACAATCTCTATACTCCCGGAAGCTCTTGCGAATAGATCTATATCACTCAACCGGCAAACAGTAAAGCCAAGCTTCGTGAGATTCGCCGGATGAACGCCGAACCTCACGAAGAAGCAATATCAGTGGGGTTATTACAGCTTTGTAAATACGCCCAAAGGAGGTAATTCATAAACAGATTTCCATCCTTCGCTTAATGGTTCCTTAAGGAACGGTTCCATTTCCTTTTCTGTTCGAAGGGTTGTTTTCTCCACAGGTGGTACCGTACCGGCAGGAAATGCCTCAAGTATCTGGTCATGAACCAATGTCAGGTACTTAAGAATTGCAGCTATCGGCCTTTTAGCCTTTTCTGCCGATGCCAGCGATGGTTTTCCGACAACACCCTGCGGTGTTGCAGCTCTTTCTATTGCAGCATGCCCTTCTCCTTCCGACCAGCGGTGAGGCCTTCTGAAAGGTTCAACCGATTTGTCAAAATGCCCGTCCGGAAGGAAGCTTACAGGATCCGCATCCTGAACAACAGACATATCAACCATGTCTTTAAACATTAACAGGGCAACCGACGTCTCAGCCTCGTCTGCATGCACGAAATGGGTTTCCATGCTGTCTTCCCTGTCAACGGGATAGAAGAATTCACGAACTGCTCTGTGCCAGTCAAGCACTCTGAAGATTCCCGGCAGGTGATACCTCTTCATAAACTCCTGTATTGCAGATTCCAGCATCCATAAATGCCCATGGTTATTTACCATAATAATCTTTCTGAATCCGTCATTCCATAATCCAAGCATTGTATAAATAAGTGTCTCTTTTACAACCTCTTCGGGCATAACTACAGTGCCTGGCATGCCAAGATGGTGATACGGATGGCCTCCGTAATTAAGCGGAGGGAAAGCAAGGCTTACTTCACAGCCTCTTTTTGCGGTATATCTTCTGACACCTTCAAGTATCTGTGTGACCATGAAGGTGTCAAGGCCGCTGTTTGCGTGCAAACCATGGTTTTCGGTACATCCGATGGGTACAAAAACTATATCGTTTTTCCTTCTTTTTTCTATAACCTTATGCCTGGGGGTGTTCTGAATATAGCATCCTGGTTTTCCCAGTTCTGATTCCGAAGGAATTCCATATTCCTCGAGTATTTTCTCAATTTCTTCCTTTGACGCGTCCCAAATTTGCTTCTTTAGTCTTCCAACCTCATTGTCCTCAAAAATTATTGCCGGGTTATCAGTTAAAAGCCATTTCTTGCCCTTTTCAGCCATTCCATATCCCCCCAATCATCAATCCATCACGCATGTGATCTTGCATTCTTTTCTGTCGGTCCTCAGCATAACGATATTTTCAGGCACTTCATCCAATGTGATCTTCTTTGTAATCATGGGCAGGACATCCATTCCTGAAGCAATGCTCTGAATTACTCTCGGGAATGTGCCGTCTCCGGAATGCCCCTGGGCTCCTACTATCTGAGCTCTCCTTACCTGCAGCACTTCACCGGTAACAGGCATCTTCGCATCTGCCCTGGCAACTACGACTACGGTACTGTCCAGTGTTCTTCCTTCCCAGATTGCTTTTTCAATTCCCGGATATACAACCGTCGGCAGTCCGGTAGCTTCAAGATACAGTTTTGCACCCATTCCGTCGGTTATCTCAAGAACTCTCTCGGTGAAATCTTCTTTAACCGGATTAATGATGTAATCCGCACCCATAATTTTTCCAAGTTCGGCTCTTTCAGGCTGCGGCTCTGAAAGAATTACCCTTGAAGCCCCCTGTCTCTTAAGGATTGCGCATGCTGCCAGTCCAATCGGGCCTCCGCCGCAAATTACAACATTGTCACCCGGCTTGATTCCTCCACCTCTCTGAATAACCGCATTATATGCAACCGAAAACGGTTCAACGAGCGAGCCGGCAAGGAAAATTTCTTCTTCGGTCTTATATGCGCGTTTTAACGGTTCAAGGCTCCACAGGAGTTTCGCAGGCAAAACAATGTATTTTGCGAACCCTCCGTTTACGTTAAACCCGATTTCGTCCAGCCTTTCACAGTGGTTGGGGAAACCGTCGGCACATGGCTGGCAGCTTCCGCACCATACCATCTCTTCGGTGCATACCATTTCTCCGCCTTTATATGGCTTGTTAGTTACTTTGTCAATGGCACCTGGTCCTGCTTCAACAACAACACCTGAAAGCTCATGGCCCAGGATAGTGGGAAAGCCTGTCAGTCCCGGATAGTAGATATAACCGTCGTCATCGGGTTGCGCCATATGGACGTCACTTCCGCAAATACCGCAAGCCTTAACCTGAACCAGCACTTCACCCGGTCCGGGTTTCGGAATATCGTATTCGCGGATTTCAATCCTTGGATTTCTCCATACCTGGCTGCCGAGATATGTCTGCTTTTTGTCGATGTCCTTCGGCCCCAGCTTGAAACCTTCCCTCGGTTCCCAGTCTGCAATTAGAGTTACACCTCTCATTTTACCTTCCATAGCAAAAACCCCCTTGCTTTAATATTTAATTGCAAACGTTTACAATTTAATGCATAAAAACGCTTGCAGCATATAATTCCTGAAACGAAATTAACCGGTGGCTATATCCTGCTGCACGTCCCCCTGACTATTAAAAACGGTTCCAATATAACCTGTTTTGCTTCTGCGTTCCCTGAAATAATATCAAGAAGTATACCGGCAGCTTTTTGGCCGATTTCAAACTTTGGCTGTGCAACTGTTGTAAGATTTATCTTTGACAGTGAACCATATTCTATGTCGTCTATGCCTATTATGGAGATATCTTTTGGTACATCATAACCGTGCTTTTCGGCAGCTTCCATTATTCCAAGGGCAATGATATCATTCTCGGCAACAATTGCCGTCGGAACTCTTCTGTTTTTCACCATTTCAAGGAATGTTCCATATCCGCTTTCCTTTCTGAAACTGTATCCCTTAATGCTGTTTATGTCGGGTTCAAGTCCGTTTTCCATAAGGGCATGTTTGTATCCGTTTATGCGATCTATGTGGGAAGTGGATCTGTCATACCCGCCAATAAACGCAATATTTTTATGCCCGAGTTTTAAAAGATACTCTGTTGCGATATATCCGGCTTTAAAATCATCAATGACGACATAACTGGCATTGCCGTCATCCACCCTGTTTCCAATATACACTACAGGAATGTCGTCCTTGTTTTTGGATACATAGTCGCATGTATCAATCGACACCGGTGCAATAATTATCCCGTCCACCCTGCGTTCCTTAAGGATGTTAAGATAGTTTTCCTCATTCTTTTCATCCCAGTTAGTATTGCACAGGAAAACACAATACCCGTTTTCCCTTGCAAAATCTTCCACGCCCCTTGCCACTTCGGGGTAAAACGGGTTTGATATGTCCGGAATCAGCAGGGCTATCATATTTGTGTTCTTTTTGACCAGCCCTCTTGCAACGGCATTCGGAGTATAGCCCATCTGCTTTGCGATTTCTTTTATTCTTTTCCTGGTATTCTCATTGATCTCGGGGAGATCGTTCAATGCTCTTGAAACCGTTGCATACGACACTCCCGCTACTTTTGCGATATCTTTTATAGTAACCGGCATGCTTACATTCCTTTTTCGTAAACGTTTGAAATAATAATATCAAACTGTTCCCTTTTTGTCAATCTATAAAAAACGGCTGAAACTTGCACGAACTGTGTACCAAGCATACGCCCAAACACCTGTTTTTAACAAATTTTCAGAAAGCATTTTCTTGCATATGAATAAGTCCCTTGTTACCGTGTTATCAAAACACGGCAACAAGGGACAACGCACTGAAGAAAATTAATTACTCTTGTATCAGAATATTTCCCGATGTTGTATTAACTTTTAACTCGCTTCGCCCGCTTCCCACATTGCCAACTAATTCTCTGTCGCCCGAAGAAATAATGCTGACAGGAAAATCCTTGCATTTTATAACGCCCGAAACAGTTTTTGCATCCAGAGCAAATTCACTGTCTGAGGGAATTGTCAGGCATATATCTCCTGATGCGCTTTGGGCCTTAATTGACTCAAAGTTTTTCTCAAACTCTGCATTGATATCGCCTGAGGATGTTTTTAATTCTGCCGAGCCATTCACCATTTTTACCTTTATTGTGCCTGAAACTGCCTCGGATTTGATTTTCCCGGCTATAATCTCTTTTAATTCAATATCCCCCGAGCTTGCATCAAATTTGCCTTCTTTGCATTCAAGCCTATTGATACTGAAATCTCCTGAAACAGTATTTGCTTCAAACTTCCCTGAAAAATTTACCTCATCTATTGATAAATCACCTGAGGAAGATTTGAAAAATCCGTTCTCACCGTTTATCATCTTAATCCTGATTTTGCCTGAAACAGTTTCGGCTGTAATATTCTCTCCGGTTATACTCTGAATCTCAGTATCCCCTGAACTGCTTTTTAGCACAATATCCGATCCTGTAAGTTTCTGTGCAGATATATCACCGGATGTAGTACCGATTTCCAGTGTATTCATCCACGATTCGGGTATGGTAACATCCAGCCGGAGATCCGCAGAATAATATGGGAAAAAATGATTAGTAACCTGCGGACTCTGAATCCTTACCACAATAGTATGCCCATCCTCTTTCAGTTCCAGGTAAGGAACTATATCTTCACTTGTTGTCTTAACTTCACCGTGAAGGTGAGCTTTAACACTGTCCTCGTCATGGGTATAAATATTTACATCAGCTGAGGCCACATCCACCGAAATCTTATCTTTGCCCTGCGCAGAAAGTTCTCCATTCTCATCCACAATATAACCGCCTATAGTTTTTGCTTTCGACATTATGCCCTCAAACATACCGGTACTTCCTCCTGTATTTGAATCATCATTCCTGAATAAAATTAATCCGGTAAACAAAACCAGAATCAGAATAATGAAACCAATTATCGGAAGGATGTTTACCCCTCTTGCATTCATTGAACATGCCCCCTCAAGCTTATTGCATCCGGATTTTTCATACCCTGCTACCCATTATTTGTAACACAACACAGCATGTTCTACAAGATAGTTAATCCAATTCTAATAAAACTTTAATTACGGGCAGGCGTTCCTGTTCCATTATTCTGAAATATCACCATGCTCCAACTGCATTGTGTACTGGTTTGTATACAGTCTTGCATAATGTCCTTTACGCGCCAGAAGCTGCTGGTGTGTTCCTTCCTCAATAATTCTGCCGTCCCTTATTACCAGAATCCTGTCTGCCGAACGTATTGTTGAAAGCCTGTGAGCTATTATAAAACTGGTTCTGTTTTTAAGTATATTCGCTATCGCGCCCTGGATAAGGTGTTCTGTTTCGGTATCCACCGATGATGTTGCCTCGTCAAGAACAAATATGGCAGGATCGGCTATAATCGCCCTTGCAAAGGATACAAGCTGTTTTTCCCCGGTGGATAACAGTGATCCTCCTTCACCGACAGGGGTGTCGTATCCCTTTTCCATTTTCATTACAATATCGTGCAGATTCACAAGTTTGCTGGCCCGGATGATTTCCTCCTCTGTTGCGTCCAGTTTTCCGTATAATATGTTCTCCCTGATTGTCCCGCTGAAAAGATGCGGAGTCTGGAGGACATAACCAAGATTTGAATGCAGCCACATCAAAGGCATTTTCGTATAATCATGCCCGTCTATCAGGATTCTTCCTCCGGTAGGCTCGTAAAACCTGCACGCAAGGTTTACAATTGTACTTTTTCCTGCACCCGTATCTCCTACGAGAGCAATTTTCTCACCTGCTTTTACTGACAGGTTGAAGTTCTCCAGTACTTTTTCACCGGTTTTATATGCAAACGAAACATTCTCGAAAACTATATTTCCATTTATCTTCGGCCAGCTTTTCCTGTCACTGAGCCCGTTCTTTTCCAGTTCTTCAACGTTATCAACAATGTCGGGTTTTGTTTCAAGCAACGACATTATTCTTTCCGCCGAAGCCTGAGCAGACTGCAGATCGGTGAAAATTCTTGCCATATCCCTTATAGGGAAGAAAAATTGAATTGCATAGGAAATAAACGCTGTCAGCGTACCATAGCTTAATGTTCCAATCATCAGCCTGTTTCCGCCTTTCCATATTACAATACTTGCGGCTATGCTTCCCAAAAGAGTTACAATCGGCATGTACACTGCAGCAAAGGTTGCGGCGCTTATCGACTTCCGGTTCATTTCCTTTGTGAGCTTCATGAAATCATTCAGGTTTCCCTCTTCCCTAACAAGGGTTTTCGTTGTTTTAACGCCCTGTATCCCTTCGTTAAATGCTGCGGTAATAAGGGAATTGGTCTTACGTATGTCACGGTGATTTAACAGTATTCTTTTCTGAAAATATATGCTTACAAGAAAAAGAAACGGAATTACAATAAATGTCAGCAACGCAAGCTTCCATTCCAGAACCAGCATTACAATACTTGTGATTACCATCATGCAAAGACCCCACGCAAAGTCTACCAATCCCCATGACAAAGTATTGCCAAGCCTCCATATGTCCGAAGTGAGCCGGGACATCATCCATCCTACAGGGGTTGTATCATAATATGAAAAGGACAATTCCTGAAGATGTTCAAATCCGTCTTTTCTTATATCATAACATATCCCTGTCTCAACATACCCGGCATATGAAATCATGACCTTTACAATGATTGCCTGGACAATTACAACCAGAGCATAAGCAGCAAAAAACAGGATTGTGCCCGATGTAGTATGCGCAACTATGAAATTGTCTATGGCATATCTTTGCATCAGCGGAATTACCGCGTCAAACCCCGCCAGCATTGCCATAAAAATGCTAAGCATTATCAGTTTGCCCCTATATGGTTTTGCATATCGTAAAAACTTCTTCCACAGATCTATATTAACACCTTTTGAAAAAACTTCTTCCTGAAAGGTATTATTCATTATTTTTCTCCCCTTCCTGCCCCTCTTCAAGCGAACTTTGTATGGCCCAAATTCGCGAATACAATCCCTCTTCACGAACCAGTTCATCATGGGTGCCCATTTGCACAATCCTTCCTTTATCCAGCACCACGATAAAATCGGCCTGTGCCAAAGTGTTTATCCTGTGAGAGATTATAAACGTGGTAACCCCTTTGCTGCGTTCCCTTAGTGCCTTGCGAATCATAATGTCGGTTTCCATATCAACCGCACTCAGCGAATCATCAAATATAAGTATGGGATGATTTTTCAGCACTGTACGTGCTATCGCCACACGTTGAACCTGCCCGCCTGAAAGAGTTACTCCCCTCTCCCCTACAAGGGTTTCATATCCTTTTTCAAAGGATATTACAGTATCATGAATAGCAGCAATTTTTGCAGCCCTTTCCACTTCATCCATGCTGGCATCAGGTTTCGCAAGCTTTATATTTTCCAGTACGGTCTTTGAAAAGAGGAACGGTTCCTGAAGCACAATTCCAATGTGACTTCTCAGCCATTTTTTATCAATTTCTTTCAGCTCATATCCGTCAATCTTTATAGAACCTTTCTGGTAATCAAAAAGCCTTACCAGCAAATGCATCAGCGATGATTTGCCGCACCCGGTGGGTCCCAGTATTCCCACAGTCTGTCCCTGCTTAACTTCAAAGGATATATCCTTTAATGGATTAGTTCCGTCAGGGTATTGGAAACTGACATTTTCAAACACTATATTGCCCTTGATTTCCGGGGTCAGACCCTGGGTAAACTTCGGTTCGGCAGGCTTGTCAAGTATTTCAATTATCCTGTCAAATGCCACAAATGCCTGGCCCATGTCCGAAATAACCCTTCCGAGCTGCCTGATAGGCCATATCAGGTTTCTTATGTATGTTATAAAAAGAATAACTGTTCCCAGTGTAATCCGTCCGCTTGCAGCCCAGCTTACAGAAATAAACAGCACCAGCATAGCCTGGATCATGCAAAGCAAGTCAGACATTGACCAGTACCATGCCAAAAGTTCATTAAGTTTTCTGACCTTTTCCCTGTGGTTCTCATTTTTCACTTTGAACCTGTCAATCTCATAGGCCTGCCTTCCAAAGGCTCTTACTACACGTACACCGGTTAAATTTTCCTGAAGGGTTGCATGCAGTTCCGAGTCAGTTGCTTCAACTTCAAGGAATGTTTTCTTTACTTTTGTAAAAAATATAACAGAGACAAGGAAAATAAACGGAACTACTGCAAGGGAATACAGCGTCAGTTCAACATTGAGCCCAACCATTACTATAAGGGTAAACACCACCGTAAATAATATTTCTCCAACCTGGGTTACCTGGTTGGCCATAAATTTCCGCATTGTTTCAACATCGGCAGTACACCTTTGTGTAAGATCTCCGGTCTGCGACTTGACATGTTCGTGGTATTCCATATGCTGAAGATGATCATACAATGTATCACGGATATTTTTGGTGGCATTTTCGGTACTTATAGCAAACCAACGGTTTTTGATATATTGAAAAATACCTGTTAAAAGTGTAAGTAAAACAAACAATAAACCCAATATCCAGATATTCTCCCTGAGTGCATCCCTTCCGCCGAAATCTGAAACTCTCGTCATAAGCCAATCAGGCAGATCCATGGGTTCGTCGCCGATAACCGAATCCACTGTAAAACTTATCACCATCGGGCTGATGATGGAAAATATAACAGCAATTCCGGAGAAAATAATGGCTAAAAAATACCGAAGCAAATTCTTCTTTGTAAACTGAAGCAAAATTTTAAGTCTCTTCATATAACCCTCCCTGCTGTCAGAGTCAGACTCTGTTTAAAACGCCTGCGTGAAATTTAAGCTTAATATCGCGGGCGCAACAGCACCTTGTTATCATTATTATTTACAATGTACGTTGAGTATTGCTTCACGCCATAATCTAATAAAGGCTACAGATTCTTAATGAACCCGCAGCCTCTTAACTTCAAAAAGGTGTTAAAGATAAGATATGCCTTGAGAATGCAGGTTAACTCCACGTAAACGATCAATCGTGTCAAATGCTCTGTCAATAAATTTAGATGCAAAATTAGGCATGGTGAAACCTCCTTAAATTTGCCACTCTATTAATATTACCTTCACTTTTCATTAATGTAAAGAGAAAGAATAATTATAGCGGTAAAAATTACAATATGATTACATATTGGCAAAAGAATGAACTTTTTTTACCGTTATCAGTCTAATTCAACGTAAAAAACAGAAAGGGAGATGATGACATGAAAAAAATTCCATTATTACTTATTTTACTGGCACTTTTTGTATCAATGTTTTCATCGGCAGCATTTGCCAAGCAGGAGATTTCGGTGTTTTTTAACGACGAGAAAGTTCAATTGATTACACCACCTGTATTTAAAGAACAAAGAACAATGGTGACTCTTGACTCTGACTTTTTCAAAAAAGCAGGTGTTGAGCCAAAATTCGATAAAGATACAGGATCCATAATAATAGACGGAACGTACTTAACAATTCAACTTACCGTTGGGGAGAAAAAAGCATCGATATACAGAAAATTCGATTTTACAGGTATACCCGAAATAACTGAAATGGATGTGGCACCTTTTATACTTGACGGAGAGGTTTATATCCCGTTGCGTTTTGTTGCTGAATACCTTGGCGCAATTGTGGAATGGGATCCCGTTACCAATGCCGTCCTGATTTCTTTTGAAAAAGAATTTGATATAATACCTGTTGAAAGACCGGTGGAATACGAAGAGATTAATATTTCAGAGATATCAGACGTTGATTTGGATTCCTGGGTGCAGGAAAACATGCACAACAAGGGTATATACCACAGAATATTCAATGGCAAAAACTACGTTTTGATTTGTGCAGGAGAAAAGCCAACAGGCGGGTATTCAATAGAAATCGGAAGCATTACACAGGTTTCTCCTGGAAGAATCTATATTGACACAGAAGTAATTGAACCGTCTCCGGATATGATGGTAACCCAGGTTATTACGTATCCATACAGATTGATAGTTATTGACGGCGGTGAAGAAGTCACAGTGGATGGTGATATAAATGATCATTCATCCAAAAATAATGATGAACTATGGTTTGAAACCGTAAATCCGGAAATCATCGCAGCAAATGAAGAGCTGTCGGCGTGGATAAACCAGCTGTATACCGAAGCGGGAATTCACAGTAAGCAAATTGGTGAATATGTATATGTCCTTGTTGCCGCCGGGCAAAAAAATACAGGTGGATATTCGGTAATTGTCGAAGAAGTGACAAGAGATCAATCCGGTGATGTTTACGTTCTTGCAAATGTTAACAGTCCTGATCCTGATATGATGGTAACCCAGGTAATTACCTGGCCTTATACGGTAATCAGAATTGAAGGGACCGGCATAAACAAGGTTCATGGAGAAATTAAAAACTCTTCTCCGGCCGGTATTGTAAATTTTAAATAGTCTTAAAAACGGGAGATGGGAATTCCCACCTCCCGTTTATTTCTTATGTAGCATTTTTTCAACCATCGAATAAACAACAGGAATTATAACAAGCGTTAACAGTGTAGATACCGCCAGCCCCGAAGCAAGGGATATGGACATCGGCGTAAACAGGTTGCTGCCTGACACGATTAACGGAACAAGGCCTACCAAAGTGGTGATTGTTGTAAGCATTATAGGCCTGAACCGGCGCATAACGGCATCAATACATGCTTCTTCAGTACTCTTGCCCGATGATTTCAGGTTATTAACGTAGTCCACCAGGACTATCGCATTATTTACAACAATGCCAAACAAACTTACTATACCCATGAACGATGTAAACGACAATGGCTGCTTGAACAGATACAGTCCTATTATAGAGCCTACAGCCGACAACGGTATTGTGACCATGATTACAAACGGGTGCGAGAAATTCCCGAATTCTATGAGCAACATAAGATATATAATGAATGCAGCCATAATTCCAAGAACGCCAATATTGCCGAAATATTTTAAAATTGACTCTCTTTCGCCGTCAAAAACCACCCTGGCTTCTCCCATGTCTACACTTTCAAGTTCTTTCTCGACCTGCTTCTGTATATCGACAGAACTGTATCCTTTGCTGACATCACTGTATACCGTTACAGTAGGAACCCTGTCATATTTTTTGATTTTTGAAATTTTGGGCTTCAATCCTACTTCGGATACCTGTTTTAAAAGGGTTTTCCTTCCGGTAGCAGTGGACTTTACCGCAAAGTTTTTCAAATCATCGATATTTTCTATATCTGATATTACTTTAACCGGGATTTGCTTACTGCCCGTGTATTTGGCAACGCCCGAATCGGCATTCAGATTTCCGGCGTTTCTGCCCATAAGCGCTATATTAAGTTCCTTTTGAACATCATAATTTGTCAGACCCATTCTTAATGTTTCATCAGTGTCTAACTCAATATAGTAATCAAATATATTGTCGCTGTAGTCATCCCTGACATTAAAGGTTCCATTGATGGACTTCAGTATGCTCTTGATCTCTTCCGATACCCGTGCTAAATCATCATAATTTTGTCCCAGTATCCTTATCCTTACAGGCGCACCGATAGGTTCGCCCTGTTCCAGGAGCTTTACTGTTGCAGTTCCGGTGGCTATCTCTGTGTCTAAAATCTCCTGCAGGTAAATTGCAAACTCTTCGTTGGTTTTAAATCTTCCCCCGTTGTCCAAATCAACGGTGAATACCATCTGGGCATAGTCCTGGGCACGCATCGCAGGAGGCATCGAATAATACAGTTTTGGCAGCCCATCCCCGATAGCAACGGTATACCCCGTAACCTCGGCCTGCCTGGTAATTATATCAGCTACCTGATCTGCCAGCTGCTCGGTCTTGTTTATATCATTTGCATGGTCATGCTGGATGTCGATTAAGATTTTATTCGTATCTGCCTTCGGGAAAAACTGAAGGCCAAGAATGCCGGCAAGCCATACTGCCAATGCCAGCAATACAAGAGTAAAAAACATCGTGAGCTTTTTCCTTTTCAGTGCACTCCGTAAAAGGTTCGCAAAAAATGTCCTGGCCCTGTGCTTTTTCTCCTTGTCTTTTGACGGTTTAAAGAAAACATAGGCCATTACCGGGGATATGAAAACAGCTGCAATATACGATGCAGACAGTGATATTATGACTATCTGCGGGACACTGCGGATAAATTCGCCTGCCATGCCTGAAAGCAACAGCAAAGGAAGAAAAGCTCCCACCGTTGTCAATGTTGACATAAGAACCGGTATGGCCACTTCTTTTGCTCCTTCAACACAGGCTTTGAGCTTTTCTTCCCCATTGTCAATTCTCACCTGAATGGCATCACTTACAACAATGGCATTGTCAACGAGCATACCAAGGGCAATTATCAGCGCTGCAACTGAAATCTGATGGATGTGAATATCCATAAGCCTCATGGTAATAAAAGTAAGCAAAATTGAAAGAGGAATTGAGGTTGAAACAAGAATGGCATTTCTGAAACCCATTCCTGCAAAAACAACAATGATAACAAAAATAACACCTTCAACAAGGTTCAGTATGAAATCATTAACCGCATTTCCCACATCATCGGGCTGATATAAAACCTTGGTAAAATGCAGGTCATCGGGCAGTTCTTCCTTAAAGGCATTAATCCGTTTATCAACTTCTTCACCAATAATTATAATATTTCGTTCTCCCTGAAAATACCCTGTAATCAGAACTGCATTTTCACCATTTGTCTTAATCTTATTGTTTGAATCCTGAAGCTTATAGTAGACATCTGCAATATCCTTGATTCTGACGACACTGCGGTTTTCAGCAGATGTTAACAGCACAATATTTTCTATATCTGATACTGATGACAAATTTCCTCCCAATGTAACGCTAATCTTACTTTTGTCGTCTTCAAGAGACCCCAACGGTATTTCCACATTCTGGGCCTGTATTATGTTCGCCACATCTTCAAGGGACAGCGGTAAACTGTTTAATTTCTCTGTGTCCACTTCAACGCATATTTCATTTTCCTGTTCTCCGACTACTTCAATCCGTGTAATACCATCAATATCGATAAGCTTATCCTTTAATTTTTCAGCATAGGCTGCAAGTTCATAATATGAATAGTTCGGTCCGGATAAACTGATTATCATTCCTGCAGTCTGGTACAAATCGGTATTTATATTTATCTCATCACATTCTTCCGGAAGTTCTGCCTGTACTTCATCCATTTTCTGCCTTAGCTGGTTCCATGCCTTATCTACGTCAGTACCGGTTTCCAGTTCCAGGACAACCACCGATAAATTATTTTGCGATGTCGAACTTACGGTTTTAAAGCCCGTTACTTCCAATACCTTGTCTTCTATTTTACGCGTAACATTGCGCTCCACATCCTCGGATGATGCCCCCGGGTATACTGTGGTTATCATAGCCACAGTAACACTGATATCGGGTGATTCCTGCTTTGGCATAATATAGTAACTGTATATCCCGAAAACTATAACCAGGATAATGGCGAACAATGTAATTTTCCTCTTTTTGATAATCAGTTCAATTATTCGTCCCATAATCCACCTCTTTCACCGTTATCCTGTCCCCGGTGCTCAGCCGGCTTATACCCGATGTAATCAATAAATCGCCATTATCCAGCCCGGTCACCCTGGCTTCAAAATTATATACTTCTTCAATCGTTATGTTTTTTCGTACCGCCCTGTCCTGGGAAACAGTAAATACAAAATCGGTCCCGTCATTTAAAATTGCTGAAATCGGAATATAAATACCCTTTTCGGTTCCTAATGAAAAATGCACTTTAACACTTGCCCCGAAGGGTTCATCCAATTCGTCACAGGCGATTTCAATATTGTACAGGCCTGTTGTGGTATCGGGAACATCTGAAATCCGTTTGATTTTTGATTGAAATTCCCTGTCATCCTTTTCAATTTTTACTTCTGTTTCAATTGTAATATTTTTAAGTTCTTTTTCAGGCACACCCACATTTATAATCCTGTTGTCGCTGCAAACAACAATTACCGGATAACCCGCACCTGCCATTTCCCCTTCTTCGCATAAAACCTCAAGCACAGTACCGTCAATGGGCGATTTTAAGGTTGCTTCGTCCAGCTGGGACTTTCTGTAATTATATTCTGTCCTTGCACTTTCCACCTGGGCAGACAGTGCTTTTATTTCTTCATATCTTGCTCCTTTTTGAACCTGGGCCTGTATTTCCCTGGCAAGTTTCAGGTCGGATTCCCTCATTTTCACTTCGAGTTCTGCCTGCTCATAAGCCTGCTTTGTGGCGGTGCCTTTCTGAAATAATTCCTTAACTTCATTGAACCTGTCCAATGCGTAATTGTATGCATCTTCGGCCTTAACTACATTAAGCCTTGCCTGTTCAATATCTTCCTCGGTTGCACCGTTGGAAGCCTTCTCATATTGGGCCAGCACCATTTCCAGCTGGGATTTCGCAAGGTTTTCAGCATATAATAAATCTGTCTTGTCCAGTGAGACCAGCACATCTCCTTTTTTAACGCTATCGCCTTTTTTAACCCGTACACTGTCAACCCTTCCGCCAACCTTAAATGACAGGTTAACAGTCTTTTCGGGCTGAACCGTTCCTATATATCGGGATATGCGCTGACGCTGATTCTCAGAAACCTGGTATACACTTACAGGAACCACTTTCTCTGTTTTTTGCCATATCTCCCGATTAGAACATCCTGTAGCCAAGAGCAAAAAACATACGATAAAAATCAGCATAATTCGTTTTCTCATAAAATAACACCTCATTCCAGGAAGTTTTTGCATATGAATAAGTAATCCTGCGTTTTTGTATAAAATATGTATTCATTAGTAAACAATAGTAAACAAGCGTTCATTATTATGTTAAAAAAAATTAGTCCTCGGAATCAAATCTGCTGCTTAAATGGTTGAAGTAAAAATCGTTCAAACGGTAAATCAGCTTTTTCAGCTTTTCATTGTCTTCTGTCTCTGCTATAACCATTATCAGGCTGTCTAAAAACGAACGGGCTACAATTTTTGAAAAGAATGCCGCTTCTTTTTCTTCCATTTTCTGCCTTTTAAACAATCCTTCATAAATCCGGTTTTCAATCAGTGAAATTAACTCACCTCTTGTCTTTTCAAATTTTGTGCCCTGAGTACCTTTAAAGAGAATCAACAGTTCAAGCCTGAATTCTTTTGTTATTTGCAACATATAGTGGTTGATTTCATTTCTGAAATCCTCGAAGGTCTTGTTCTCGCCGGCTTTTATATACCTTTCCGAAATGGCTATGTAGTCCATTATTTTTTCATAAACCGGTGACACAATCCCCTCAAGAACACTTTCCTTATTGGGAAAATACCGGTACACATTACCCACCGTTATACCCGAATTTTTGGCAATATCGCGTATGGAGGCATTATTATACCCCTTTTGGTAAAAAAGCGTTTTTGCAGCCGCAAGTATACTGTTGCGAACTTCATCCTTCAAAACTTGCACAATAATAAACCCCTGTTCACTTTTAAAATTATATTATCACATTTCCGCCGGCAGTACAATATTTTGAGATGATTATAAATTCTGTGAATACCTGTCCAGGCTGCACGATAAAGGATTCAATATACCGCTTCCTGCATTTTTCCCTACGGGTATTAGTATAGTTAATGGCATTTGAAACCTTATTTGGTACCGATGTCTGACCACATATTAATAATGATTCTTATTGAAGCAAGCGCCTGTGACTTGTTCCCTGTTTCTATATACGCGGAAAGTGCCGTTAATTCGGATTCGATATCATTTACAATATCGTGATCCACTTCAATCTGCATGAACGGTTTGATCTTTTCCCATTTCTCGTTCGAAACAGTTAAACGTTCATTTGCCGTTTCATAATTTTCTTCAACAATTGCCTTTTCCAGTGCAGACAGGGATTGTGAAAATCCGGTTCTTTTATCCAGCGGGCCTTTAAATAATGTGCAACCGGCAGTACTGAATATCAGAAAGGATATTATTAAGAATATAGCCCTTTTCAATTTCCCACCTTCTATTCCTTAAGCGATATTGTATATGCGGTTTCATTGTCTTTCATGTCAATATAAAGGTTTCCCTGGGTATCCAGCTGTGCAAGGAATATATCATTGATATCGGTGATACCCTTTTTTCTTAAGTGGTGCTCGAGATAAGCCTTTGTCAAATTTACAGATTTCAGAGCCTCCATGTTGAGACGCCCGTCTACAATCAAATTTGTAGGCAAACCGTTGTATTTGGTGGATATATTCATATCCTGCGGCGTTAACGGTTTTTTCTGTGATTTCAGCAATACGCTCAACTTTCCGTTTTGCTCCAGCACTGCAAATTCCACATCATCAACCCTGAATACATCCTTGCTTCTGAGCATCATCATTAAGTCTTCCATTGACAATTTATTTCTTTTTAATACATCAATCTTAATTTTCCCATTCTGAATAACAATTTCAGGAACCCCTTCAATAACCTTTCTTAAAAAGGGGCTTTTTATGCCAATAACTGCAAGAATAATTGCAAGCAAAGTCCAGACCACCATTCCCGCAATGGTTGCCCAAGTGTTTTCATTTACCTGGACCGACAGCGTTGAAGCCATCGATCCTATCGTAATTCCTACAATATAGTCAAAAAAAGTAAGCTGGGTTACCTGCTGTTTGCCTATAAGTTTTACCAATACAAGCAACAAAAAAAATCCAATGAAGGATCTTATAATTACAACAGCAACTATTGGCATAATAGTCCTCCGAAATTAAGATCTCCATCTTCTATCTTTCCTTAATCCTGTGATAGGTATTCAGAAAGTTATATATACAGCAGGTTCAGAACAAGCATTGTTAATATTCCTGTTATAACCGCAATAACAGGTTCTTTATTTTAAAGGCCGTTAAACATACAGTCCTCCGGATATATCATGGGAATATCATTAAATTGAAATATTATAGCAAAAAAATAACGCAAGTAATCCATTGAAAAAGTTTCGGTTAAGTTGCCGCCGGGTAGAACGACAGATAAGGCAAATATAATGTGCCGTTCCTGAGACAGGCTGTTGCTGGCAAAATAAAAAGCGGTCTTAGACAACCGCTTAACTGATATTACATGCCATAGAATTCATATAACCTTTTTCATGTGGGTCAGTATCTTTTTAATGCTATATTCCGACAAACAGTACTGTTTGGATAAATCTGATATTTCAGCACCGTTTTTGTATTTCTTTATTATCTCCATATTGCGTTTCATATAAAACTTGCGGGTCCCGTTGGCTTCTCCCCATTTTAACCTTACAGACTCTTTTTTCGGGATGTAAAGCACTTCCCCCTGGATATATATCTGGATTTGATCTAATAACCATTCTGGCAATAAGTCTCTAGCATTATAGTATTTCATTTGCCACACTCCTTTTTATCCTTTCACCCTTATCCACACCGGTTCCCACCATTAAAGGAAATGCCTGTAACTTGCTTAATGAGTCTCTGCTTTGCCAAATTATGCAAAGTCAAATTTTACCAAATTAAACTTATAAAAAATCCGCAGAAAATAACCTTTCTGCGGACATAAAAAAAGCACGATAACCTTTTACCGCGCCAGCTCTTCTTATTGTACGACATTTCCGAACCATTTATGATTACATGATAAAACTACCAAAAATGGCGGGAAATAAAATCCAAATATGCTTTTAAATCGTGCAGGCATAAGGGTTATTTCCAGATTCACAGAAGGCTTCCTTACCTTCTGCCAGTATTCAGTTATATTTTAACCACCTCAGAAACAATGACTTGTAAACGTCTAAAGCTTAATTTTATCATTTTTACACCCCTTTCCTGTTTTTTTCAATACCACTTCCATTATATTGCAAGTATGAATGAAAATCAATATAAAATCTTTTTATAAAAATTCTTTCTCAGCAGTAAAATTCGTGCATTATTACTATTATAAAAACTGTAGTTTTGCATATAAACATGCCATTTCAGAAATGGTACAAACCCATTCCTATTAACGGGAAATCATGATATACTGAATATGTATCCAGGTGTATATAAATATCAGAGGCAGGAGGTATGTATGGAATATCGTAAATTCAGTAATTTTGAAAAACCTGTTTCCCTGTTCGGAATTGGATGTATGAGGTTACCTACAGTAAAATCAGGGGATAAAACCGTTATTGATGAAGCTGAAGCTATTAAAATGATCAGATATGGAATAGATCATGGCGTTAACTATATTGATACCGCTTACATGTATCATGACGGGCAAAGTGAATTAGTTGTCGGTAAAGCTTTAGCCGATGGCTACCGGGAAAAGGTTTTTCTGGCCACGAAATTACCCGTATGGCTGGTAAAAGAATATGGCGATTTCGGACGTTTGCTAAATGAGCAACTTGAAAAGCTGAATACTGACCATATAGATTTTTATCTTTTACACGCTCTTAACAAGGAAAGATGGAAGTCTATGAATTCGTTAAATATTATGGACTTTATGGAGAAAGCAAGAGCTTCAGGCAAAATCAGATATATCTGCTTTTCATTCCACGATGATGCAGATACTTTCCGTGAGATAATTGATGCTTACAAATGGGATATGTGCCAGATTCAGTTGAATATTCTGGACATGAATGAACAGGCTACTGTAGAAGGGTTAAAATATGCAGGTTCTAAAGGTATACCCGTAGTTATTATGGAACCCTTGAAAGGTGGCAAGCTGGCAACCGGTGTAACCCCCGAGATTGAAGCAATCTGGAATAAGGCCAAAGTGAAAAGAACACCTGTTGAATGGGCTTTCCGCTGGCTTTACAACTTCCCCGAAGTCGCAGTTATTTTAAGCGGGGTTAGCAATATGCAGCAACTTGAAGACAATATCCGTATTTTCTCTGACGCGAAAGCCAATTGCATGACCGGAGAAGAACTGGCACTTGTGGAGGAAGTAAGAAAAGTTTATCTGAGTAAAACAAAAGTGCCATGTACAGGATGTGAATACTGCACTCCCTGCCCTCAGGGTGTTTCCATCCCCCGTATTTTCAATCTTGCGAATACAGCAGCGATGTATAATGATCTGGAAGGGTGCAAAAACAGCTATAAAAATCTGATTGAAAAACAGAAAGATGCGGCTCAATGTATTGAATGCGCCCAATGTGAGGCTGCATGCCCTCAACATATTCCGATTATTGAAAAGCTTAAAGAATCACATAAATATTTGTTGCAGGATTAATTCTAATAACTTTAATATTTCATGAAAAGTCAGGTGACAAGCAACTCACCTGACTTTTTTCCCACTGTAATTTTCCTTTTTATAACAGACTAAATAAAAAGGATAAGACTAACGGCCATAACCATCATACCTGCAATGAGGCCGTATATTGATAAATGAGCCTCACCATACTCTCTTGCCGACGGCAACAGCTCATCCAGAGAAATAAACATCATAATCCCTGCAATAGCAGCAAATAGAACACCGAATACTATATCATTAAGGAACGGCATCAGGATTAAAAAGCCAACCAGTGCACCTACAGGTTCGGACAAGCCTGACAGGAAAGATAGCATAAAAGCTCTTTTTTTATTTCCGGTGGCATAATAAACAGGTATCGACACTGCTATGCCTTCAGGAATGTTATGAATTGCAATTGCTACAGCAATTGCAATACCCAGGTTTGGATCTTTCAGTGCTGCAGTAAAAGTTGCAATACCTTCAGGGAAGTTATGAATTGCAATTGCCATTGCAGTTAGCAGCCCCATCCTCATTAAGCTGGATGAAGAACCAGCTTTCTTTTCATCCATATTTTCAACCAGTTTTACTTCATGAGGATTTTCTCCGGAAGGAATTAAATTGTCAATCAATGCTATTATCAGCATACCCCCAAAGAATGAAACCACCGTAACCCATGATCCGCTCTTTTCCCCAAGAGCCGATATCAGCGTGGATTGTGCTGTTTGAAATATATCAACCATTGACACATATATCATTACACCTGCGGAAAACCCCAGTGCTACCGACAGGAAACGTGTATTTGTTCTTTTGGCAAAAAAAGCAATCATACTGCCGATCCCTGTGGATAAGCCTGCAATTAGTGTCAGCAAAAAAGCCGTCATTACTATACCTATTTGCATATGGCCCCCCTCCAAAAAAGTATATTATTCTGTTTACACAATTTTATCACACTGCTTTATACTGAACAAGTTAAGCAACTGCCGATATAGGTATATATGTTGGAGTACAGTTTATTATGGATTTATTGTTCCTTTCATTTCCTAAATAAGCCCACAGCTGTCTCCAATCCCCATTTGCCGGCAATATCAGTGTTGAAAAAAACGGTGAAAACAGTTAAACTAATAATATAATAATTTTTAACATAACATTTCCTTAATGTTAGAACATTATCTTAAATTGCTTTTTATCCGCAGGTAATTGGCAATTTACAAATGACATGTACTTGTTAACTTGGAGGAATTGCATGTTAAAAAAGCGAAACAGTTCCAAGGTTTTTAAAAATTTTATTATTTCATATATTATCATTTTGATGCTTCCGATGTTTATCATGTCGTTCATAGTGCTTTTTCATTTTGTGAACGTAATGAAAGAGGAAGTAGAACTTAATTTAAGGACCCCTTTTAATAAGAGCGTTGATAATTTTGATGCGCAGATTGGCCAGCTGACAAGAATGTCTCTTCAGATTGAACTTAACGACGTATTTAAAACAGCCAATGTTAACAAAAGGCCATATGATGCCTTGAAAGTAAAAAATGAGCTGCTGAAGTACAACACAAATTCTTTTGTTGATGATATCTTTATATATAATTACAATGATGATTTTGTGTCATCATTTAATTTCCTGTGTACTTATGATATTTTTAACGATTTTATTCTCGAAAGGGATCTGACTGATTTTAATCTGCTTGAATTTAAAGAATCAAGCAAACAGTCAGATATGTACTATTTTCCTGCAGATTCAATTTTTCTTGCGAACAGGCAGAGCCATTTGATGTATATAACCAAAATTCCGATAAACAGCACAAATAAATATGGAATTATTATGTACATGATTCCTGAAGACGCTCTCAGGAATGTCCTTTCTCCGGCATTGAGCGAAAATAATCATATTTTTATTGTAGACCCTGAAGCAAAAGACATACTGTTCAGCTTTTCTGAAAATCCTGATCCTGAACTGGTGGAAGTTTTCAGAAAAGCATTAAAGGAACACTCGTCAGTTGAAGAAATAAGGGAAGTCAAAATAAATAACGACAGGTTTTCATCCTATGTTCAGGAAGCAGTCGGCCCATACATATTTGTTCAGCTAATGCCGAATGATCTGCTGTCATCAAGGATCAATCAGATACGTATCATTTACTTTATAAGCATGGCGGCGATATTTGCTATCGGAGGGTTCCTGATTGCCATTCTGATGAGAATAAATTACAACCCGATAAAGAAACTGAATAAATTAATTGAGGAAACTTTCCTGGGGCCCCGCAATACCATGGATGATAAACTGAATGAGCTGGAGCTGCTCGAATATGCCCTTCTTCAATTCAATAAAGAAAACACAGACCTGAAAGAATTTGCTGAATTAAACAAAAATGTAATAAGGAGCTATTTCATTGACTGTTTCCTTGCCGGACAGGCAAAAGAAATTGATAATATTATGGAAACCTGCAGAAGCATTGGCTTAGGGTTCAATATGCGTTATTACTGTGCAATTATTTTAAAAGGAAGCAATGTCCAAAACATACCCGACACAGACATTTCCGGTATTTTTTCGCTGTCCGGTCCTTCAGGCGGTTACCAGATAATAATACACCATGATATACATTTTAATAATGTGGTAATTATATACGGAAGTTCAACAAATGATGAAAAACATGTACAGGCAATAGCCCTGGAAATACAGAAACGCCTTAACGAAACATATAACAGTGATATCAGGATAGGTATCGGTAATTTCTATGACAATATATTCTGTATAAACTCGTCATATGAAGAGGCTTTAAGAGTGTTAGAGTATAACAGTATTGTCTCCAGGTCAAACATAATATCTTTTAATGATATTATGAAAAAAAATGATCAGGACATCAATTATCCTTTCTCCTTATTTGAAAAACTTGAGGAATCGGTTCGGAGCAGCGATATTATCGGAATCAGGGAAAATATAAACCAGCTTGTTAACCATATGAAAAATGAAAACTTAAGTCTTTTCTGGATTAAAAACATATGCTATGACACTGTTAATACAATATCAAAAGAACTATTAAGGAAGTTTAAGCATTCCCCGCTGCTCAACAAACCGTATATGGAAAGGATATACGGTTCTGACATAAATACATTTGAGGATATTGTAGATATTATGAAAGAAATATCCGGAGATGTAACAAAATATTTAAGTGTAGACCGGGAATCTTATGAATTAAGGCTATTGCAGCAAATTATAAGGTATATACGTGAAAACTTCCAGAATCCTGAATTCAGCCTGCAAAGCATTGCTGACTCTTTTCAGATGTCAACCCCGTATTTAAGCCAGTACTTTAAAAAAAATACCGAACATACTATATCTGAATACGTTACCAGGTTAAGAATGGAAAAAGCAAAGGAACTGTTATTAAATACAGATATGGGGGTAAATGAAATTGCATATGAAGTCGGTTACTACAGTGTACCGAGTTTTATCAGAAAGTTCAGAGAAATAGAGAAGATCACACCGGGACAGTTTAAGAAAAAATACTCATGAATTATATTTAAAAAGGATCCACCCCAGAAACGGGCAGATCCTTTTCTTTACTATATTACTTATTTTTCAACTCTTTCGAATGCGTTCCTGTACAGTTCGATATATCTCTTCAGTCCTAAGTTGTTAAGCTGGGCAACATAAGCATCCCATTCTTTTTCTATGCCGCCCTCGCTCATCCATCTGCTGTGAGTCTGGATAACATATTGCACTATGCCGGTTTGCAGCAGGGTTAGCTCTTCAAGTTCTTCGGGACTGAACTTAAATGCATAGTTGTACGGCCATTTCGACAGATACGGCCTGTATACTTCACAAGCCTTAGTCTTGGCAACACTGGAAGCCTTTTCTGCAACATATTTATCCAGAGCAGTCTTTGTAAGTAATGTACATCCCTGAGCAATCGGTGCCGACATGAACCAGTCACTCGGCTCAACATTTTCAGGACGGGAACCACTGTTAACTTCATACTTGCCAGGTACTGTTTCGGAAGGAACCAGTGCTTCTGTTTGATTCCATCCGGCTTCCTTAAACATTCCATATGCCATCTGGACCGAATATTCTTCGGAGTTGCAGTAATCTATAAACCTGATTAATACTTCAGGGTTCTTTGCCTTTGAGGTTATAGCAAATCCGCCTTCAGAGAAGAACTGTGATCTTGCCCATACCTGTTTTCCATCAGGAGATTTAAGTGCCGGCATGAAAGTGAATTTTTCCTGGTCTTCTTCAAGAATCATGGATTGATCTTTTCTGTAGTCGAAGTAAACACCAACGTTCTTTTGAGTTCTCAGCTTATTGGTCAGTAATGTCCTGTCCTGGGTGAATACTTCGGTATCGATTAAACCTTCTGCATAAAGCTTTGCCATGTAAGCCGTGGCTTGTTTCCATTCTTCCGTGGTAGCGGTGAATACAACCTCATCATTATTATTAATCCAGATATAGAATGGAGTGTCTACAACACCAAATGCATAATAAATAGGTCTGAAATCACGCTTAACCTCTCTGTTCAAATCATTTCCTTCCTGGTAAAGGAAACTCATTGGGATTTCGTCTTTTAACCCGTTACGGTTGGGGTCATTTTCCTTGAATGCCTTTAGGACATTGTACAATTCATCAGTATTGGTAGGTACTTTAAGTCCCAGGTTATCAAGCCATTCCTTATTGATTATTGAAGAAATATGGCTGTCGAACCCTTCATCGGTAAAGCTTGCCAGCTGATATATTTTACCGTCCATGCTTCTGATAAATCCATCATACAGCGGGTATTCCTTCCTTATTTTATTGATATTAGGAGCATATTCATCCAATAAAGCCTCAATGTCAATCAATACACCGTCTGCTCCGAATTTTTGAACTTCATCATGTGACAGGCTCTTCGGTCCGTAGAAAAAGTCAGGATATTCACCACTGGCAACCGTAAGGTTTTTCTTTTCTGTCCACGATGCCTGCGGGATCAGATCCCAATCAATGTAAACGTTGGTTTCTTCCATAATTTTCTTGAACAATTCTGTCTCGTCAAGATTACTTGGTCGGGTATTGTTCATCTGCAAGCCCATGGCATAGTACCTGACAGGCTCTTTCACAATCGGAATTCCTGTTTTATACATGTTCCCGACCATTTCACGGTCGTCATCAGTCTTTGTTTCAGAACCCTGTTGAGTCTCAGGTTCCTTTGTCGGCGCAGCAGTGGGCTGGCTTCCGGTATTGGTCTTTCCACATCCGGCCAGTGCAAAAACGAACATGAAGCTCAAAAGAAGTGCGATAGCCCTTAAAAGTGATCCTTTTTTTCTCATAAAATACCTCCTTGAATTATTTATTATTTAATCCCCTGCACGGGGAGAAAAGCAATATAGAAATAAAAATTCATGTCTTGCGGTATATCCGTATTAACCTTTTACCGAACCCATTGTAATCCCCTGAACAAAATATTCCTGCATTATCAGATAAACTACCATCATTGGCAGAGTTGCCATAACAATAACACCGTATTTCATCTGTTCTGCAGCTCTTAACATTTCGGTAAGGGCTTCCTGGTCTTCCATCAGGTCATATATCGCCGACGATACCTGTGCAGTTGCAAGCAAATCCTTTAAAACAATCTGCAGAGGTTGATAATCGGGTTTATCTAGATAAATCATTGCCCTGAAGAAATCATTCCACTGCCATACCGCATAGAACAGGAGCATTGTAATAATTATCGGTTTTGAAATAGGCAGCAGTATTTTGAAAAAATATCCAAAGTGTGAGCAGCCATCTATTTCCGCAGCTTCACTTAAGCTTTCAATATGGTTTGATTTGAAATAGGAACTTGTTACCAAGAGGTTCCATACCTGAATTCCATTCACAATCAGCAACACATAGGGTGTATTGCGCAAGCCAAGCCTGTTTACAACAATGTACAGGGGTATCATGCCGCCCTGGAAAAACATTGTTATTAATAAAAATACGGTAAATGGCTTCCTTCCCGAAAAATCCTTTTTAGACAACGGGTATGCGGCAAACAGAGTCAAAGCTGCACTTAAAGACCCTCCGAATATTGCATAGAAGAACGAGTTCTTATATCCGTTCATCAGGTTTTTAAACTTAAAAATCCTCCTGTATCCTGAAAAAGTAACGTCTATCGGGTAAAGCGACAGCTTTCCTGCAATAACATAATCAGGATTGCTGATGGAAGCAATAACTATAAAATAAAGCGGATACAGCACAATTAAACATGCAACAATCAGCAGTGCTTTGGTAACGATTTCAAAAACAAGGTCTTCTCTTGAACTTTTAATTTTCTTGCTTTCAGCAGATGTTTTTTTCATTTTGCTCACCCCCTTACCATAAACTTTCCTCTGTCAGTTTTTTGCTTATCTGGTTGGTAATAATCAAAAGGGTGAGATTTATGACCGTTTTGAACAGATCTATAGCCGTGGAATAGCTGAACTGCGCACTTACCAGCCCCACCTTATATACATATGTTCCAAAAATCTCGGATGTAGGCAGGTTCGTAGGTGCCTGCATCAGAAGTGTTCGCTGCGTATCCACATTTAGTACTCTTCCAACGCTGAGCAGAAGCATCGTAACAAGAGTCGGGGTTATTGACGGCAAATCAATATACCATATTTTTTCCAGCCTTGTGGCGCCGTCAATTGTAGCAGCTTCATAAAGCCCAGGATCAACAGATGTCAGTGCAGCAAAGTATATTATAGCCTGATATCCGGTTCTCTGCCATATATGTGATAATACATATACATGCCTGAACCACTTGGCTTCACCCATAAAATAAATTGGCTCTATACCGATGGCTTCAAGGAGTTTGTTTACTATTCCTGAAGTGGGTGAGAGGAACAAATGCAACATTCCGACCAATACCACCATGGAAATAAAATACGGTGCAAATGTTACAGTCTGTGTAAACTTAACAAGCCTCTTGCTCTGAGTCTGGTTAAGCACCACTGCAAACAATACGGGAAACGGAAAACCTATAAATAAATCATAAAAACTTAAAATAACTGTATTCTTAAATAATTGGGGAAACATTGGTGATTTCAGGAAACGTTCAAAATAAGTCAAACCTACCCATTTGGCATCCATGATTGGCTTTGTGATACTGTAATTGCGGAATGCAATCTGTATTCCATACATTGGAGCATAATGAAATATAATGAAGTAGATCACAACTGGTAAAATCAACAGGTAAAGTTGCCACTCACCCCTGGTGATAAACTTATGTTTAATTCTTTGGGCGAGAGTTTTCTTTTCCTTTGGTTTTACACCTTTTGTCATAGTTACTGATTCCTTTGAGTGCAAACAGGTTCCCTCCTAAATGAAATTACCGGATTGTCAATTTTTTAAGAATTTTTGACTAAAATCATAAAAGACAGTACAGGGATTTAAATCCTGCAGCTTTATTTTATGGGTGAAATTGCGAAGTGTAAATATTTCAAAATAAAACATCCCGCAAAGTCTTTAATTTCAACGTTTAACGCCGAAAATTATCCGAAATTAACCGGCATTGACGGGTAATAACCATGGCTTTTACCGGTTTAAGAGTCAATATTCAGGATATAATATGTTCAAATCCTCTGTATTGCCGCATTTCAGATAATAATAATCAGTTTTTAATACATGAAAAAAACCGGTTGCCATTTTATATGCGCAACCGGTTTTTGGATAATTTTTGCAGTATTAATAATTATTTAAACGTTCTTCCAAAGCTTTCAGCTGATTCTTGAGTTCCTCAGGAAGTTTTGGTTCATATTTCTTGTAATGTTCCTTAATGGACTCTACTTCCTTCAGCCATTCTTCCTTGTTAACCTTGAGCAGTTCCTGCATATCTGCTTCGCTGACATTTAATCCTTCGGTGTCTATTGCATCAACGGTTGGCATATAACCGATGGGTGTTTTTACAGCTTTGCCTTCGCCTGTTACTCTTTCAAAAATCCACTTCAGAACACGGCTGTTTTCACCGAATCCAGGCCACAACCATCTGCCGTCCTTATCCTTACGGAACCAGTTAACATAAAAGATCTTCGGCAATTTGTCAGGATCAGCCTTAGCACCAATATCAAGCCAATGTTGCAGGTAATCGCCAACATGGTAACCCATGAAAGGCAGCATTGCAAACGGGTCACGGCGAACCTGGCCAATGTTGCTGGAAATTGTTGCAGCAGTAATTTCCGAACCCATAATTGAACCCATGAATACACCGTGCTTCCAGTCAAAGCTTTCATGAACAAGCGGAATTGTGGTTGGACGACGTCCGCCTACGAGTATGGCTGAAATTGGCACACCATTCGGATCCTCCCACTCAGGAGCAATTGACGGGCATTGTCTTGCAGGTGCGGTAAAGCGTGCATTCGGATGTGCTGCAGGAGTGCCGGAACCAGGCGTCCAGTCCTGACCTTTCCAGTCAATCAGATGATCTGGAGCTTCACGGCCGATGCCTTCCCACCATACATCCCCGTCATCGGTCAATGCAACGTTAGTATAAATTGTATTCTTACTGATTGTTTTCATTGCATTCGGGTTGGATTGCATTGATGTTCCTGGAGCAACACCAAAGAAACCTGCCTCAGGATTTATTGCATATAGGCGTCCGTCCTTGCCGAATTTCATCCATGCAATATCATCGCCTATTGTTTCAACTTTCCAGCCAGGAATGGTAGGAACGAGCATTGCAAGATTTGTCTTTCCGCATGCACTTGGGAATGCACCTGTAACATATATTGTTTTTCCTTCCGGGTTTGTAATGCGGAGTATTAACATGTGCTCTGCAAGCCAGCCTTCATCCCTTGCCAGAACAGAAGCAATACGCAAAGCGAAGCATTTCTTTCCAAGCAGGGCATTTCCGCCATATCCCGAACCATAAGACCAAATGGTTCTTTCTTCAGGGAAATGGCTTATATACTTTTTATCCATTGGAGCACAAGGCCATGACTTATCTTTTTCTCCTTCTTTAAGAGGAGCACCAACAGAGTGCAAACATGGTACAAATTCTCCGTCTTCTCCAAGGGCTTCAAGGACTTCCTTGCCCATTCTGGTCATGATTCTCATATTGATAACAACATATGCACTATCTGTTATCTCAACACCAATTTTTGATATGGGTGATCCGATTGGTCCCATGGAGAACGGGATAACGTACATAGTTCTGCCCTTCATGCAACCTGTATATAATTCTGTCATTGTTTTCTTCAGTTCAACAGGATCAATCCAGTTGTTGGTAGGCCCTGCGTCTTCCTGCTTTCTTGAAGCAATAAATGTACGATCTTCTACTCTGGCCACATCAGAAGCATCGCTGCGGAAAAGGTAACATCCGGGCAATTTTTCCTGATTTAACTTAACTGCCATGCCGGATTCCACCAATTCGTTCAACAGGCGCTGATTTTCTTCTTCAGATCCATCGCACAGATAGATATTGTCCGGCTGGCACATTTTAGCAACTTCTTCAATCCACGCTTGCAATTTTTTGTGTTTCAAATTCATTCTATTATCTCCTCCCAAAAAAATATTGTCATTATTGACTTAAAGTATATATAGACTAAAATCGTAAAATCAAAACAATAAAAACAATACAAAAAATAACACAATAATTGTTAATTTTTTCACTTTTCATCATAGCACAAAAACCACACTGTTTCAAGAAAATAATTGAAATTTCAAACTTTGAATCCTTCATAAAATTATTCCCTTTGGATTGAAACATTATATATATTTTTTTTATTTTTCCAGTGTTATATTAACAAATTTCCGTGCAGCAGCCGAAAGGGATACACTCTTTAAGAAACAAAACCCAATAGCCCTTTTTGGTATTTCCTCGGTCAGTTTTATTTTATAAACAGCCCTGCTGCTTATGTAATCCTGCGAGAATTCCTCAATAACGCATGAAATTCCAAAATTGAATTTTGCAAATTCCAGGAGCAAATCATGGGAACCAAGTTCAATCTCGGGCTGGACTTTAATTCCCTTTGACAAAAAATATTTCTCCACATATTGCCTTGAGTTTGATTTGCTCTCAAGCAAAATAACCGGCAATTGCATGATTTCTTCAATACTTCTTGGCATTATTGATAAATACCTGTATTTTTCACCACAGACAAAAATATCGTGTATATCAATGCATTTTTGTATCTCAAGTGCCGGATCCTTTACAGGGAGATTGCAGACGGCAATATCTATTTCACCAGATTTCAGCATTCTGCACAGTTCTAAAGTCGTGCGGTTTATAATTTTCAGCTTAACATTCGGGAAGTCCCTGTGGAACTTTTCAAGGTACGGCAACAGGTAATATTTTGAAATTGTATCACCGACTCCTATTTTCATCTCCCCGACCATTAAGTTTTTTGATTCTGAAAGTTTCTTCTCCCCCATTTCAATCAGGTTCACAGCAGAACTGATATACTCATAAAGTAGCTGCCCGTCATTTGTTAATGCAACTCCTTTAGAAGTGCGTGTAAACAGTCTGGTGCCCAGTTCCTGTTCAAGGCTCATAATTGTCTGGCTGACTGCGGGTTGAGTCATATACAATGCTTTGGCAGCTTTTGAAAAACTTTTGTGTTTTGATACTTCATTAAAAATACGATATGCATCAAGTTTAGATGTCATAATCTCACCTTATATCAATTATTCGATGTATTTATTTTACTTATAACATTTTCTCCTGTATAATACAACTGTAAATAAACAGCACAGGGATGGGCAAATATAAATGATAAAATTTTATTCAAAGGAGTAAAATTATGGAGCGTATTATTGGAGTTGTATCAAGAGGATTAAGGGCACCTATAATCAAAGAAGGTGACAATATCAGGGATATAGTGACTGAAACGGTTTTGAAGGCTTCCGGAACAGACGGTTTTCCAATACAGGACAGGGATATTGTTGCAATAACAGAATCCGTTGTTGCCCGTGCACAGGGGAATTATGCAGATATTAATGCAATTTCATGTGATATAAAAAGTAAATTTGGAGACGATACCATAGGAGTTATTTTTCCAATTTTAAGCAGAAACCGTTTTGCGATATGTCTCAGGGGTATTGCAAAAGGAGCCCGCAAGATTGTTCTGATGCTTAACTACCCGTCCGATGAGGTCGGAAACCACCTGGTTGATATTGATTTATTGGACGAAAAAGGCGTAAATCCATATACCGATGTCCTTACCGAAGAACAGTTCAGGAATTATTTTGGTTATTCCAAGCATACTTTTACCGGTGTTGATTATGTTGAATACTATAAATCTATTGTTGAAGAATCAGGTGTTCCATGTGAAATAATATTTTCGAATGATGCCAGGACAATCCTGAAATATACAAAAAGCGTGCTGGCATGTGATATTCATACAAGGAACAGGACAAAAAGGATCCTGAAAGCAAACGGAGCTGAAAAGGTATACGGTTTGGATGACATTCTCACCTCTCCGGTGAACGGCAGCGGATATAATGAACAATACGGCCTTTTGGGTTCAAATAAAGCAACCGAAACAACTGTTAAACTCTTCCCAAGGAATTGCCAGGAGCTTGTGGAAAGCATTCAAAAAGACATAAAGGAAAAAACCGGAAAAACAGTGGAAGTAATGATATACGGCGACGGTGCTTTTAAGGATCCGGTAGGCAAGATTTGGGAACTGGCAGATCCTGTTGTATCTCCAGGCTATACAAAGGGGCTTGAAGGCACTCCCCATGAAGTTAAACTGAAATACCTTGCAGATAATGAATTCGCCAATTTAAAGGGAGAGGAACTGCAAAAAGCAATAACTCAATATATTCAGAACAAGGAATCAAAGCTCAGTGATGCGATGGTTTCACAAGGTACAACTCCGAGAAGGCTTACCGATTTGATTGGTTCGCTATGCGATTTAACTTCAGGAAGCGGCGATAAAGGAACTCCTATTGTATATATTCAGAACTACTTCGACAGTTACGCCAGGTAAATTCTCTTCCATGATACACCTAACCGGGAACGGGGACAAGTGAAGTCCCTGTTCCCTTTTTCATTTATCCTTTTTTCCACACAGAAGTTTCCCATGTCTTATAGAAATATTCTTGTATTTCTGTGGCAATCTTAATTAAATAAAGCAGGTATTTGGATATTTAATATAAATTTAGCAAAAAATAAAATGGGTTTTATCAGGAAGTACATCTAACCCTTTATAACCTCATATATCTGGAGGAATGGAAATGAATAAAGAAGAATATAAAAAGCTTGATAAATTACCTCAATCATATTGGCTTGCTTCGACTGACTCCACCGATTATCCCACCCTGTCAGAAGATATATCGGTCGACGTTGCGATAATTGGGGCAGGAATGGCCGGAATATTATGCGCCTATCTCCTTCACCGGGAAAATATAAGCCTGGCTGTCCTTGATGCGGGAAAAATTCTGGGAGGAACAACAAGCCACACTACCGCCAAAATAACCTCACAGCATGGGCTTATATATGATAAGATCAGGAACCAGCTGGGAATTGAGCTGGCAAAACAATATGCAGACGCTAATGAAGAAGCCATAAAGAAAATAAAGGAAATAATTGACGAGCACCATATCGATTGCGGTTTTTCTAATGAAGCTTCATATATCTATACCGAAGATGAAAACAACATTCAGAAAATAGAGGATGAAATAAAAACCGCAACAGAACTGGGCATAAAAGCGTCATTTATTGATGAAATCCCCTTCCCCATGCTAATAAAGGCAGGCATGAAATTTGAAAACCAGGCTCAATTTCATCCCAGAAAGTTTTTAATTCCATTAGCGGGAATTGCCGCCAATGCAGGTGTTAAAATATATGAAAACAGCAGAGCCGTTGATTTGGAAGAAGGCGAAAAAATAACCATAACCACAGAGAATGGGAAAAAAGTTACGGCAAATAAAGTGGTAATTGCTTCCCATTATCCTTTCTACAATAAACCAGGCATGTATTTCTCAAGGATTTATACAGAAAGAGCATATGTTATTGCAGTTTCGGTCAAAGAGAAATATCCCGGAGGGATGTACATCAACGCCGAAAATCCGTCCAGATCCTTAAGGGGTCTTGACACCGAAAAAGGACAGCTGATACTTGTTGTCGGCGAAAACCACAAAACAGGCCAGGGTACCGATATGGCCAATCACTACAGAAAGCTCATAGATTTTGCGGATAAACTGTTCACCATTGAAGACATACCTTACCGGTGGTCCACCCAGGACTGTATGACACTGGACGGTATACCCTATGTCGGATATTATAAGCAGGATACGCCTAATATTCTGTTAGCCACCGGGTTTCAGAAATGGGGTATGACAAACAGCATGGCTGCGGCCAGGATTATCAGAGATCTGATTATTGACGGTTCAAGTCCGTGGCAGGATGTATACAATCCCTCCCGCATGAATATATTAGGTTCGGCCAAAAACTTTATAGTTGAAAATGTTGATGTAGCCAAACACCTGATTTCCGGGAAAATAGCGCCCCTGCCCGAAGATGTGAAGGTAGAGCCCGGTGAAGGAAAGGTTTTTGAGCATGACGGCGAAAGAACCGGTGCGTATCGGGATGAAAACGGCAGGCTTTACCTCGTAAATACCACCTGTACCCATATGGGATGTGAGTTGAACTGGAATTCTGCCGAAAAATCATGGGACTGCCCCTGCCACGGCTCAAGATTTACCTGGTCGGGAAAAATCATTGACGGACCTGCTGTAACACCATTATCAGCAGAAAACGATGTGAATACCTTGGAAAAAGTGATTAAAGATGAATTCTAGCAATTAATTGGATCATGATAAAGCCGGCAGCATGGCAACAGCTCTTTCAAAGCCATGCAACCGGCTCCTGATCCCCCCCTGTCAGTATTTAACCTGACGATCTCGGCAGATATGGAATAATGCTCTTGGCGAACTCAGGCATACTCATTGTTTGCAGCCATACCTTGCCCGGGCCTGTCAATGTAGTAAGAAACAAACCTTCACCGCCGAAAAGTATATTCTTAAACCCTTTAACCATTTCGGCCTGATATTGTACTGTCTCTTCAAAAGCAGCCACATTTCCCGTATCCACTTTTATTGTCTCACCGGGGCCAAGTGTTCGTTCGACAAGACTCCCATCAATTTCAATAAATGCGATTCCTGTTCCTGACAAACGCTGCAGGACAAAACCTTCACCGCCGAATAAGCCGGCTCTTAAACCTCTTGCCACGTATGTACCCAGGTTTACAGTTGTCTGTGCACATAAAAAAGCACTTTTTTGGGCTATTATCGGACAATGGCCTACATCAATGTCAAGAATACAGCCGGGGAATGAACTGGCGATAACAATCTCCTGATTGGGGGCATGCGAAGTGTAAGTCGCCATAAACAAAGACTCACCCGACAACATCCGTCCAAGGCCTTTCATAAAGCCGCCTTGCATATTGGTTTCCATTGTGATACCTGTATCCATCCATGTCATGCCGCCTGACTGTGTGTAGATACTTTCATTTGGATTTAGACGAATGGAAACCGCAGGAAAACTTCCTCCAAATATCTTATAATTTAGTGTTGTATCATGATTTGACCAGTTTTCTGAAAAAGATGCCGAGGCTTCCTGTGCCGTGTGACTTTCACCAACCGGGCTGCCACAATATGTACAGAATCTGCTGCCTTCTCTAATCTGTGAATTGCATTTTTTGCAAATCATTATGTTCAACTCCTTTTTCTTGTAATTGTATCATACAATTTTTACCACTTCAATGGATAGTATCAAAACAAGGAACTGTGCTTCTTATCAGGAAGGCAACCGTATCTTCTCATTTTTCTTTCTAATTGTTGCTTTAAGGTATCTGTACCTTAAATATGCATGGTTTCTTTATCATAAATAATTTGTTAAAGTAAGCGCTTTCATATTGAATTTTTCTGGTTAAAATGGTATTATTTATTACGTTCGGCTTTTTAGAATTTAATAATGTGAAGAGGTGTTTTTATGAACCACACGGCTTTTGAAATCCTGTCAATCGTCATTTCAATTGCAGCCTTTGCGTTTGCGGCATGGTTGTATCAATGGGTAAAAAAACAGCCGTCTTCAAACAAAAGGATTGCAGAAGTTGGTAATCTAATCCGTAAAGGCGCCGCAACCTTCCTCAGAAATGAGTACAAAGTTCTGGCACGTTTTGCAGGTGTTGTGGCAATTCTCATCCTGCTATTCCTTCCAAGCCCAATCTGGCAAGGAAATATTTCCAAGAACATAACTATGGCAATAGCGTATATCGCTGGTACAGTACTTTCAGCAATTGCAGGTAAAATCGGAATTGAAGTTGCTACAACAGCTAATGTGAAGTCCGCAGAAGCAGCGAAAAAAGGTATTAAGCCTGCATTTTTAACCGGTTTCCGTGGTGGTGCTGTTATGGGTATGGCTGTTGTTGGTTCCAGTCTTTTAGGTGTTTCGTTGGTTCTTATTATAACCGGCAACGCTTCGGCTGTGTTAGGTTTTAGCTTTGGCGCAAGTTCACTGGCTTTGTTTGCAAAAGCCGGAGGTGGAATATACACAAAAACAGCTGATATAAGCGCAGACCTGGTTGGTAAGGTAGAACTCGGAATTCCCGAGGACGATCCGAGAAATCCTGCTGTTATCGCCGATAACGTTGGCGACAATGTCGGTGATGTTGCAGGAATGGGTGCTGACTTGTTCGATTCGCACGTGGCCTCACTGTCTGCTGCCCTTGTTATGGCAGCCGCTCTTGGCAGTTCAAATGTTGGTATGGTTTTCTGTTTTGCTGCATTGGGGCTTCTTGCATCAATTATCGGTGTTGCAATGGCAAGAATGGGTAAAGAAGGAAACCCCACAAAAGCTTTAAATAACAGTACTTACATAACTACTTTCGTATATATAGTATTGACAACTGTTGCTACATTTATTTTCAAATTTGAGTGGCGAATCTGGGCTTCATGTATAGTAGGTCTGCTTGTTGGTGTTATTATCGGTATTGCCACAGATTATTTTACTGATGACAGAAAGAAACCGGTTCAATTTGTGGCAAAGGCTTCAAAATCAGGTCCTGCCTTTACAATCCTGTCAGGCATATCTTACGGCATGTTAAGCGTATTTCCTGCCATGGTTGGTATCGCCATTGCATCCCTGTTGGCATATAAGATTTCCGATCCGCTGGGACCCGGCTATGCAATGTTTGGAATTTCAATGTCGGCAGTAGGAATGCTTTCAATAGTAGGTATGATTATTTCCAATGATGCATACGGCCCTATTGTTGACAATGCCAGGGGCCTTGCCGAAATGGGCGAACTTGGCGATGAAGTTCTTACAATAACAGACGAACTTGACAGCGCAGGAAATACCGTTAAGGCAATTACAAAGGGATTTTCAATAGCCGCTGCCGGCCTTACAGTTATAGCACTGCTGGGTGCATTCATGAGTGAAGTAAATACTGCGGCTGCTGAACTTGGAAAAGAAGCACTTACAGGTTTTGATATAATTAATCCCCTTGTATTCTTTGGTTTAATCGTTGGTGCGGCAATTCCTGCCATTTTCTCGGCGATGCTTATGTTGGGCGTTGACAGAAACGCTCAGAGAATGGTTGCTGAAATTCACAGGCAGTTTAAGGAAATCGTGGGATTAAGAGAAGGAAAACCCGGTGTAACTCCTGAATATGACAAATGCATTGAAATCGCTACAACAGGTGCCATTAAAGAGCTTATTCCTGCAGGTTTAATGGCTATACTGGCAACCATAGTAGTCGGAGTAATCGGAGGTGTTCAGGCAATAGGCGGTTTCCTTGGGGGAAATATTGTAAGCGGCCTTATTTTTGCGTTGTTTATGTCAAACTCAGGTGGCCTTTGGGACAACGCGAAGAAATACGTTGAAGCAGGAAATGAAGGCGGAAAGGGATCAGATGCACATAAATCAGCAGTAGTCGGAGATACAGTCGGCGATCCGTTCAAAGATACTGCCGGACCTTCCATCAATACACAAATAACAGTTGTTTCACTGGTTGCTTCATTACTGTCTACTTTGTTCCTTACTGTTTCAATTTTTAAGTAAACATCCAATTTAATATTTAATGGACAGCCCAGATCAGTACATTGATCAGGGGCTGTTTTTTTATAAATATACTGTTTTTGAGTATAAATTTAATCCGGCAAAAAATCCCGTAAACTTTTAAAAAGTCTGTAACTTAGTTTTCCTAATCACTTGACACAGTACTATGAAAAATAATAAAATAACTTAAATTATATTTATATTTATAAATAGAGTATAAATGGAGGGATCAATATGAAAAAGAAACTTGCGTGTTTACTCATCTGTGTTTTGACCGTAGCTCTGTTTACAGCCTGTTCTGCCACCAACACGGACGAAATCAGAATAGGCATAAATTACGAGTTGTCGGGCGACAATGCTACATACGGCCAGGGGGCGGTTGAAGGTATTGAAATGGCAATTGACGAAATAAATCAGGCCGGCGGAATAAACGGCAAATTAATCAAAGCGATAAAATACGATAACGAGTCAAAGCCATCCGAAGCTTCAACCCTTGCAAACAAGCTTGTTTCACAGGATAAGGTATTGGCTATTTTAGGTCCTGCCACTACCGGTGCTTTCACTTCTCAAATTCCTGTTGCAAATAAGAACAAAATCCCCATTGCTACAGGTTCTGCCACAGGAGATAATTTAACCTTCGCTGCAGACGGCTCGGTGCATGAATATGTTTTCCGCATTTGTTTCAACGATTCATTCCAGGGAAGGGTAATGGCTAATTTTGCAGCTGAAAACCTTTCCGCAAAAAAAGCCGTTATTATCATGGACAGCTCCAATGATTACAGCAAAGGGCTCACCAAAAACTTCAAGGAAACATTTACTGCTGCAGGTGGCACAATTGTAGCTGAAGAATCTTATGTAAAAGGTGATACCGACTTTAATGCAATATTAACAAAAATTAAAGATCTGGACTTCGATGCAATCTTCATTCCCGGATATTATAATGAAGCAGGTCTTATTATCAAGCAGGCTCGTACCCTGGGAATTGACAAGCCCATTCTCGGGGCAGACGGATTTGATTCTCCCGTTCTTGTTGAACTTGCAGGAGCTGATGCATTGAATAATGTATATTTCTCTAACCATTATTCTTCAATTGGTGATGATCCGGTCGTTTTGAAGTTCATCGCTGATTTTGAAGCTAAATACGGAAAGAAGCCAAATGCTTTTAACGCACTTGGTTATGACCTTGCAAAATTTGTTGCCGATGCAATCAGCCGTGCAGAAAGCCTTACCGGTGAAGCTATAAAAGATGCCCTTGCATCTACAAAGAATTTTGTCGGTGTAACAGGTACCTTAAGCGTTGATGAAAACCACAATCCGGTAAAATCCATATTTGTTATAGAATTGAAAAACGGTGAACCGTATTCCAGCGTAAAAGTCAATCCATAATTCTAGACATGAGGGCATTAAATTGCCCTCATGCTGTTTATTTCATTCATTTTAACAGTTTCTTCCGTTTCACCGGCGGTTATGCTTGGAAATCGCAGCTTGTTTTACTTATCTTCAGCTGCGATAAGCTGTTTTTATCGGGAATTTATATTTTAGCAATATTTATTAATACTAAAATATCGCAGTGTAGTATTATAATTTAATACGCTGTAGCATGAAAGAGGGATAAATTTTGGAAAGGTTTTTACAGCAGATAATCAATGGTATATCCTTAGGCAGCATTTATGCTCTGATAGCCCTCGGCTATACTATGGTTTATGGCATAATAAAGCTGATAAATTTTGCCCACGGTGATGTATATATGATAGGAGCCTATGTGGGCTATTTCTGCATGACAACTTTAAAATTAGGGTTCTTCCCCTCCCTTCTAATTTCCATGATTGTTTGTGCTTTATTGGGTGTAACCATTGAGAAAGTAGCATATAAGCCGTTACGGAATGCCACAAGAATTGCTGTGCTTATTACTGCAATTGGTGTTTCATTAGTTATTGAGTACGGAACGATGTTTTTTGTCAAGCCCGATCCCCGCTCTTACCCGCTTTTAACAGGATTTATGGCAAAAAGCTATCACCTGGGAAATTTAGTTTTCTCATCACATCAAATTCTAATTATTTCCATCACCATAGTTTTAATGATACTGTTGCAGTTTATTGTTAAAAAGACCCGTATAGGCAAAGCAATGCGTGCGGTTTCGCTTGACAGGGATGCAGCTCAGTTAATGGGAATCAGTGTTGACAGAACCATCTCATTTACTTTCCTTGTAGGATCCGCCCTGGCAGGCGCTGCAGGAATACTTGTAGGAATATACTATAATTCAATCAATCCACTTATGGGAGTAATGCCGGGTCTTAGAGCCTTTGTCGCCGCTGTATTCGGTGGTATAGGATTAATACCGGGTGCTATGATTGGAGGCTATTTTATCGGCTTGGTTGAAGTTATGGTGTCAGGCTACGGGAACTCCATGTATAGAGATGCCGTTGTTTTTGCAATTTTAATTATAATCCTCATCGTAAAGCCTTCGGGTTTACTGGGTAAAGAGACAAGAGAGAAGGTGTAGATGGTGAAAAATATAGTTAATGCATCTGGAAACAGTAAATGGCTGTCACTGGCAGGAAAATGGATAACATTATTGCTTACCCTTGTTATAGTTCAGGTATTAATTTCAGCAAACATAATTAATGATTATATTTTCTCGACATTGGTAACAATAGGCGTCAATATCATTCTTGCCGTAAGCCTTAATTTAATCACTGGATTTACCGGACAGTTTTCCCTGGGGCATGCAGGTTTTATGTCAATCGGTGCATATACATGCGCAATTATAACTTTAAGATATTCCACAGTGTTTGGTTTTGTTGGAGGGGTTATCGCAGGTGCTGTATTTGCCGCAATTGTGGGATTTTTTGTCGGACTGCCCACCCTGCGTCTGAAAGGCGATTACCTTGCGATTGCTACCATAGGGATGGCGGAAATAATTAAAATATTGTTCAGGAACGTTCTTGAGGATATCACAAACGGTGCCGCAGGATTAAGCGAAATTCCGCAGTTTAATAACTGGATATGGCTTTTCGTCTTTACTGCCGGTACTGTTATCCTGATTAGCAACTTTATTAAATCTTCTCATGGCAGAGCATGCATTTCAATAAGGGAAGACGAGATTGCAGCAGAAGCAATGGGAATCAGTTCAACAAAATACAAAGTAATAGCATTTGTTACCGGAGCATTTTTTGCAGGCATTGCCGGCGCACTTTACTCCTCCTATTTCTATTACATTTCACCTGATTTGTTTGGTTTCCAGAAATCCATTGACATACTTGTAATAGTTGTTTTAGGAGGTATGGGAAGTATCTCAGGTTCAATTATTTCAGCTATTCTTTTAGCTTTAATATCAACTTATTTACAGTCTTTTCCCGAACTGAAAATGATAATCTATGGAGTACTGCTTGTTGTAATTATGCTGTTCAGGCCACAGGGAATTATGGGTTCTAAAGAATTATCACTTTCTCTTCTGAAAAAGTGGACTGAAGGTATAAAAGGCAGAAATGGAGGTGCCGCGTAATGCCCATTCTCAGTGTAAACAAACTTTCAAAATCTTTTGGTGGCCTAATGGCTGTATCAAATGTAAGCATGGAGCTGGAACAGGGTGAACTGGTTGGACTGATTGGGCCTAACGGCGCCGGGAAAACAACTGTTTTCAACCTTTTAACAGGTATGTACCAGCCAACGTCAGGAATTATAACCCTTTACCGTGATCAAAAGGAAGAACAGATACAGGGATTAAAACCATATACAATATGCAAAAAAGGTATTGCCAGAACCTTTCAGAACATACGGCTTTTTAGGGATTTGACAGTACTGGATAACGTACGGATAGCCATGAATAAAAATGTTAAATATGGACTGTTATCTTCTTTTTTTCATTCAAGATCTTATTCGGATGAAGAAAAAGAAATGCTTGACAATAGTATACATTTGCTTGAAATTTTAAAGCTTGATCATAAAAAGGATGAACTGGCCAAAAATCTGCCATACGGAGAGCAGCGCCAGTTGGAGATTATACGTGCTCTGGCAACAAATCCATGCATTTTGCTGCTTGACGAACCGGCCGCAGGCATGAATCCTGCCGAAACAGCCCAGCTAACTGAAATGATTGGCTGGATACGTGAGAACTTTAAGTTGACAATTTTGCTTATTGAGCATGATATGTCTCTTGTAATGAAGATTTGTGAGCGAATTTACGTTTTGGACTATGGTATGGTTATTGCAGAGGGAACCCCAGCAGAAATAAAATCCAACAAACGTGTAATTGAAGCTTATTTGGGGGAGGAAATGTGAAATGCTTGAAATAACCAATTTACATGTTCATTTTGGAGTTATTCACGCCATTAAGGGAATATCACTTACAGTAAATGATGGTGAAATTGTAACGCTCATAGGGGCTAACGGTGCAGGTAAAACCACCACGCTCAGGACAATATCGGGTCTGAAGAAGCCGTCCGACGGTACTGTTATTTTTGACGGAAAGGATATCACACATTTAAGTGCTCAGGAAAGGGTTGCAATAGGCATTTCCCAGGTTCCTGAAGGCCGGCGTGTTTTCAGTTCAATGACCGTTCTGGAAAATCTTGAATTAGGAGCATACCTTAGGAAGGACAGGGATGGAATTGCGAAAGATTTAAACATGGTATTTGAACGCTTCCCCATTCTCGCCGACAGGAAGAAGCAGGCTGCAGGCACCTTGTCGGGAGGTGAACAACAGATGCTGGCCATGGGCAGAGCACTTATGAGCCGCCCTAAACTTCTGTGCCTTGATGAACCTTCAATGGGCCTTGCTCCCTTACTTGTTCAGGAGATTTTTGATATAATTAAAGATATAAATGAAAAAGGCACTACTGTACTTCTTGTTGAGCAAAATGCCAGTATGGCCCTTCAGATTGCTGACAGGGCTTATGTTATGGAAACCGGCAAAATAACCCTTTCAGGAACCGGCGAGGAGCTTATGCAAAGCGATGAAGTCAAAAAAGCATATTTGGGAGGTTAGATTATGTTTGTAAAAAATAAGATGACAACCAATCCATACACCATTTCACCCGATCAAACCATTCCTGATGCACATGAGATTATGACAAAATATAATATCCGCAGGCTTCCTGTAGTAAAGGACGGAAAACTGGTAGGCGTGGTTTCAAACATCGATATCAGCCGCTCATCTCCCTCAAAAGCTACAAGTTTAAGTATAAACGAGCTTACTTATATTCTTGCTAAAACAAAGATTAGCAAAGTAATGACCAAGGATCCCATTACAATCTCACCAGATGCTCTTCTTGAAGAAGCAGCAATATTAATGAGGGATAATGGCGTCAGTTTCCTGCCTGTTGTTGATAATGGCAAACTTGTAGGAATTATTACCGAAAGTGATATATTCGATTCTTTTATAGAACTTTTAGGATTCCGGGAAAAAGGTACACGGCTCACGATTGAAGTGGATGATGAACCTGGTATTATGTCCCACCTGGCTGGGATTTTCGCAATACATGGTGCCAATATTACAAACGTTGCCGTTTACCGCGGAACCAGTGGAAAAAGTGCCATTGTGGTTGGAATAAACAGCCAGGATACAACAGAGATTGAAAAGGAAATAGAAAATCACGGCTATAAAATCATATATAAACTTCAGAACAAGTAAACAACGGAGGGGCCAAATCCCTCCGTTTATTGTTATTGCCGTTTATCCTGCAAATTTCCCCAGGAAAAGCTTTGTGCGCTCATTTTTCGGATTAACCATTATTTCGCCGGGGGCCCCTTCTTCTGCGATAATCCCGTTGTCCATAAAAATAATATGATCGGCTACATCCCGTGCAAAGTTCATTTCATGGGTTACTATTACCATTGTCATATGCTCTTTTGCCAAATCCCTCATTACCTTAAGTATTTCACCTGTAAGTTCAGGATCAAGCGCAGACGTGGGTTCGTCAAAGAACAGTATCTTTGGATTTAATGCCAGCGCACGGGCAATGGACACTCTTTGCTGCTGGCCTCCTGATAATTGGTACGGGTATGCGTTTTCCTTGTCCTGAAGGCCCATTTTTTCAAGTAATGAACGTCCAATTTGATATGCCTCTTCCCTGTTCATTTTTTTTACTGAAATCAGCGGATCAATTACATTTTTAATTACTGAAAAATGAGGGAACAGGTTAAAATTCTGAAATACAAGGCCAAAGTAGCTCTGTATTTTTTTAAGGCTGCTTTGCGGTGCATATACCGCTTTTCCGTCTTCACCCGTTCTAGCTGCATACTCTCCCAGATATATTATTTCACCGCTGTCAATTCTCTCCAGCATTGTCGCACACCTGAGAAGCGTGGATTTACCCGAACCTGAAGGGCCGATTATGGCAACAACCTGGCCCTGTTCCACGCTTAATGAGATGCCTTTTATTATTTCAAGACCGTTAAAACTCTTTTTCAGATTTTTCATTTCAAACAGCTTCATTTATACCTCTCCAGCAGTCAATTTTATCTTTTTTACGGTATTTTACCTGTAATAGCTTAGTTTTTTCTCTATCCATTCCATGATATACGCCACAACAAAGTTAAATATGTAATAGAATATACCGGCAGCGACAAAAGGAATCATTGAAGCCTGAGCTGATGCAAAAGCCCGGGCTATTGTAAACATCTCCTGGACAGAGATGGCGTATGCCAGCGAAGTATCCTTAATAAGTGTAATGGCTTCATTTGTTACCGGGGGCAATATGCGTTTAATTACCTGTGGCAGTATTATTTTAAAAAAAGTTTGGGATTTGCTGTATCCTAATACTTTAGCAGCTTCATACTGCCCTGTTGGTATGGACTCAATACCGCTTCTGTAGATTTCAGCAAAATACGCGGCATAGTTAAGGACAAAACCGATGATAACGGCAGTAAACCTGTAATTCCTGGGCATCTGGATACCAAAAATAAAAAACGGCCCGAAATATACAACCATTAACTGCAAAATCAACGGGGTTCCCCTTAATATTGATATGTATATCTTAAATATCCAGCACACAAGCCAATTTCTTGACATACGCCCGAAAGCGACCAGCAATCCCAAAGGCAGGGAAAGCAATAATGTAAGGGTAAAAATAACAACTGAAGTAAGCATCCCTTTGGCTAATTCCGATATCAAAACAGATGAATTCAAGACCTGTCTTCCCCCATTTCAGTAAAACTGCAATAATCTATTTAACATAAAATATTAAGCATAGCTATTAACTGATTTACATAAAGGGCCATCAAAACGACAGCCCTGATAAAAGCATTGTAATTTTAACCTTTAATAATCCTTACAGCAGTTACTTTCCTATTATGGTAACATCCTTTCCGAACCATTTATTTGATATTTTCTCCATTGTACCGTCCTGCGCCATTTCTTCAAGTACTTTCTGAACTTTATCCCTAAGTTCCTCATTACCAAGCAGAAATCCAACGCCATATTCTTCTTCTGCAATTATTTCTTCCAGAATGGCAAACTTAACGCCTCTTTTTTCTATCTGATAAATAGCTACAGGCTCATCCATTGCCACTGCATCTACAGCACCGGCTTCCAAATCCATCAGCGCGGTGTTGTAATCCGGGGATTTTATGTAATTTCCAAAACTCCGAACCAGTTCAGGCCTGTCTTTCAGGGCAGCTTCTGCGCTGGAATCCTCCTGCACTGCTACTGCCTTTCCTTTCAAATCATCAAACGTTTTTATGCCCGAATCGGCTCTTACAACGAAAACCTGCTTGTTTTTCATATAAGGCTCCGTCCATGTATATTCATTTTCCCGGCCGTTAATGGTAAAACCGTTCCATATACAGTCCACATTACCCGATGAAAGCTCCATGTCCTTCGAAACCCATGCTATAGGCTGAAGCTTGAGCTCCAAACCAAGCCGTTTGGCTGTTTCTGCTGCCAAATCCAAATCAAAGCCGGCGAAATTTCCGCTTTTTTCATCCACAAAACCGAATGGCGGAAAATCCTGATCAAACCCTACGGTGAATGTTCCTTTCCCTGCCCCGGCACTTTTTTCCCCCGCGTTGCATGCTGCCATAGAAAGTAAGATCAATATTGCTAAAAACAGTACCGGTATTTTCCTTTTCATTTTTATTCCCCCTAAAATCTGATTTGTATTAATTTTATTACAGCATTATATTATCACATTATCGTGCTAAAGTAAATATTGAAATGAGATGATTTTTCATGAAAATCATCTCTTTTTTTCGTGTTAATTGTTCTTTTTATTACCTATGCTCAGAATTAGGTTCAGAATTATTCCGAATATTGCTGCACCTGCAACACAGGGAACTTCTAAGCCAAAGAACGGTATGTTTCCTCCGAATGCATACTGTCCGCCAAGACCAATTATCATAATTGTAGCAATTATTGCTATATTTTTTGAACTGAACAGGTCAACTTTCTTTTCAACCATGATTGCAATACCCTGTGCTGCTATCGCACCAAACAGGTAAACTTCCAGGCCACCGATAACTGCGGTCGGAATTGAATAAATAAGGTTAACCAAAGGTGTGAAGCATGATATAATCATCGCTATTATCGAAGCTGCTACTAATACGGGTACTGAAAAGACTTTGGTAATAGCCATCGCACTGATGTTTTCACCGTAGTTTGTTCCCGCAGGACCACCAATTAATCCTGCCACTATATCTCCTATTCCGTCTCCAATCAGATTAAGACCAAGCTTGTCTGCAATATTGTATCTCTTGCTCGATCCTTTTTTCTTCGCAAGATCATTTATATATATATCCAACTGGTATACATGGGCTGTAGATTCCGGGATTGTTGCAATAGCTATCGGCATTATTGCGGCAACTGCCATCCATGTCGGCTTCGGAAGGGTAATAACCGGCGGTGTGAACAAACCGTTGCCTGCAGTTGCGGGGAGTACCCTAAAAAGGTTAATGCCTGTCGCAATTTCTATAATCCAGGTTGTAATACAGCCGACTACAGGTCCTAAAATTAAAGGCAACTGCCCCATAAAGCCCTTCAGGTATACTGAGAATAATACAGTTGAAAGCAAAGTTACCAGCGAAATTATCCATGCCATATTCTTTGCCAGTGCAACATCTGCTTCTGCAACAGAAAATGTACCTGAACTGTCAATTACTATTGAAGCGGCATCACTTAATGCCGTACCGGCAAGAGTAAGCCCGATTACCATTGCAATCGGGCCTGTAATAGAAGCGGGAAGAACTTTTTCAATTGAATCTCTGCCAAATCGATTAACAATAAATCCTGCTATAATCGATACAAAACCCGACATAACAATTCCGAACTGTGCTACCGCAATTTTGTCATTCAGTGAATAATTGGCAAGCGCATCAGAAGCCATTAAACTGCCAATAGCAGCAATGTATGAAAAGCTCGAACCATAATATAATGGAATTTGTCCTTTTGTAACGAGAATGAAACAAAGAGTAGCAAGTCCGCTTGCAAAAATTGTAGTAGAGATGTGAAAACCTGTGATTAGTGCAACAGCCACCGTTGCTGGAAACATTACAATAACCTGTTGGATCGCGTACAGTAGTAATTTCCATATTGGTGGGCGCTCATCAGGCAGGTATCCGATTGGTGAATTTTTTTCCATAAAAAAACATCCTCCTTGGGCTAAGAATTGATTTTCTGGTAATGAGTACGTCCACAAAAATTTACCTGTTCTATTTTAACCATAGACATATTAATTGTCAAAACAATTTTATATTTTTCCTGCATTTTTTTAATTTAATTCTGAAAATTTCGATTTATTTTTCTATAATATCCCAAATAGAAGAAAAAATGCTGATGATAGGAATAAATTTAAACTGTCAGGAAACCATAAATAGTGTTCTTTATCAAAAATAAAGAATGAAAAGGAGGAGGCTTATATGAGTCTTATCCCATGGAATCCATTCAGAGAAATTGATCGTGATATGTTTAAATTCATCGAAAACATGCCATTTAGTTTTGGAAAATCCGCTTCTCCAAGGGTGGATGTATACGAAACTGATGATAAAATAGTGGTAAAAGCAGAAATACCCGGCGTTTCGAAAGAAGATCTGAATATCTACGTCAATGAAAACTCAATACGCCTCTCAGGACAAACAAAAAGAGAAAATGAATTTAATGACGAAAATGCTTATCATTCCGAAAGATACTTCGGAAGTTTTTCAAGAACAATCCCTTTGCCTGTTGAAGTCAAATCCGAAGAAGCCGAGGCTTCGTATAAAGACGGAATATTGTCAATAACTTTGCCAAAAGCAGAACCTACTAAAAACAGGGGAAGAAAAATTGATATCCAGTAATGTAAAAAAGGGACAGGAATCCTGTCCCTTATACCCAACCACGTCTTTTTACTGCTTCTGCAACACGATTTATGGCTATTACATAAGCAGCATCTCTCATGAACAGCTTACGGCTTACCGAAAGCTCATAAACAGCATTAAATGCCGCGGTCATCTTATCGTCAAGCTTCGAGAGAACTTCGTCCTTTTCCCAATAATAGTTCATATTGCTTTGAATCTGCTCAAAGTAGCTGCATGTTACACCACCTGCATTGGCAAGGAAATCGGGTATCATGAAAATACCTCTTTCCTCGATAACTGCATCAGCATCAGGTGTTGTTGGGCCATTAGCGCCTTCAACTATAACTTTAACCTTTTTGCTGATTTTGTTAACATTTTCGGCTGTTATCTGGTTTTCTATTGCAGCAGGCACAAGTATATCCACATCCTGCTCAAGCCATGCTTCTCTTGGCAGGATTTCGCATCCATGGGCCAATGCTTTTTCCTTATCAAGTTCTCCGTTGGAATCAACTATTTCATCCAGCAGTTTTGCATCCAGGCCGTCTTTTTTGCGCAATGTAAAGGTTGATCTGGAGACTGCTATAACAGTACCTCCAAGCTGCTGGTACAACTGCACTGCATAACGTGATACATTTCCAAACCCCTGGAAACTTGCCGTAGTGTTTTTAATATCAATACCAAGCTTTTTAAGTGCTTCGCGCAAAACATAAATACATCCGTACCCTGTTGCTTCGGTTCTTCCCAACGAACCTCCCATTCCTACAGGCTTTCCGGTGATAAAACCAGGATACCTTCCTCCGGTAATGGTTTCATATTCATCAAGCATCCAAAGCATGTGTTTTGCATTTGTTGCCACATCGGGTGCAGGTACATCAGTAAACGGGCCAACATTTCTAACCAGTTGACGTACATATCCACGGCATAACCGCTCCTGCTCCCGTTCCGAAAGAGTTCTCGGATCGCAAACAATACCGCCCTTTCCTCCGCCTAATGGAATATCGACAACCGAGCATTTCCATGTCATCCACATTGACAGGGCGCGAATTGTATCAATGGTTTCCAATGGATGGAAACGTATTCCGCCCTTGGCAGGTCCTCTTGCGTCATTATGCTGAACTCGGAAACCTTTGAATACCTTAACGCTTCCATCGTCCATACGGACGGGTATTAAAAAATGATACTCTCTTAACGGTTGACGGAGAAGCTCACGAGTAGAATTGTCGAGTCCAATCATGTCCGCAACCTTATCAAATTGTTGCTGAGCAACTTCAAAAGGATTGTAAGATGTAGAACTCATTTATCAGACCTCCAATAAATAAAATTAAAATAAAATGAAAAATATATTCAAATAAGTGTGTTACCTTATTTGATTTCATGCCATTTCTGAAAGATCGAACCGGAAAACTTGCATTATAGATTCCAAGTAATATTATAATCCCAGTGGAAAACTTATGAAGCTTAAACAAATACTACTCATAAATCTAACCCATTATACCAGTAAATTCTATTCACTGTCAATGATTGATTGGAATTAGATTAATACAATAAAAAATGAAACTTGAAAACAAGAAACCGTCATTTTGACATATTTTTTAAAAGGCAGGCAATTTTATCCCCTCATATTGGAAATGAAACAAACAAATTACAAAACCGGGTTCAGAACTCATTTCTGAACGTTGTTATATCAGACGGTAAAATGCATAAATAACAATCCCGGCAAACGAACCTATAAGCGAGAATATGAAAGATATCCGTATATGATCTGTGCGTCTTTTAAGTCTTCTGGTATTAAAAATTAATGATATCAAACTGAAGAAAAAAAGGAATACTAGCAGGTAAAATGCGGTATCCAGCAAGGTAAAATCTACAGTTTTTCTGACCTCGGCATTAAACAACCGATCAAGGAAAGTCTCCTCCTGAGGTTTGGCAAAATGAATCAAACCAAGGATTGCAAATATGGCAAACCACACAATAATTACAGCAATTTCAAGATACCGGCATATTATATCCGGCTTTTTTCTTCGCTCCGGTCTATATTTAATAGGCTCATTGCTGTACATTTCCATCCCTCAATAAACTATAAAATTCATGATTTAATTTAAATTTACCATATTATTCCCATTTGTCAATCTTGCCTCTTAAATCAGATATTTATCAATTATAAATCGGATTTTACGCTTAATCCCGGCAATATGAGCTTTCGTGAAAGAAAAAACGGATTACTTATGTAAACCTCAAAATATAATTTCACATAAATATATGATTAAGAAGTCAATCTTTGGGTATATAATAAATATATTTTGATCAGGCTTATATACTGCATTAAATTAACACATCAATAAATACTGCTAAAATACATTTTGAAGGGAGTTGTTTCTATGGCCGTTTTTGGTGATCCATTCAGTGGGAATGTTCCACGTAAATTGACAAAGGAAGAACTTATTCAGGCAATACGCCAGGACATCGCAGGCGAACTTGAAGCAATCTTTCTTTACGATGCCCATGTACAGGCAACAGACGATGAATTCGCAAAGAAAGTTCTTGCAGATATCAGGGATGAGGAAAAGGCACATGTTGGAGAACTGATGACTCTTTTAAGGCATCTGGATCCAAGGGAAGCAGAGCTTTTTGAAGAAGGCGAGCAGGAAGTCAGAGAAATGATGCAGGAACTGGGTATAAAAACAAATCCTCAATCAACTGTAGGCAGCTTGCTTAAATAGTACTGAAATTCTTGACAAATAAAGGAGGGAAATCTATGGATTTTCTGGCACGTGATACTGTATCATTCTCAGATGAATTTTGGGCGAATATTGATGATACAGTTGTAAGTACTGTAAGAACTTATTTAATCGGTCGCCGTTTTCTTCCTCTGTATGGTCCGTTAGGAGCCGGAGTCAGAAGCATTAACATAGATACCGTTAATTCAGGCGAAGAATCCAGCGATGGTTTTGTCAGAACAACGGGAAGAAAATTTGTTGAGCTTCCCCAAATCTATGAAGACTTTACTCTTAACTGGAGAGATATTGAGCACAGCAATTCCACCGGCCAGCCTTTGGATCTTTCAAAAGTAAAGCAGGCAGCGCAGGCAATTGCATTAAAGGAAGATTCACTAATCTTTTTCGGAAACGAATTTTTAGGTGCAGAAGGGCTGTTAAATGCTTGCGGTACCGTCAAACTGCAAAGAAGCGACTGGAACATCAGCGACAATGCCTTTAAAGATGTAGCAGCAGGTCTATCAATTTTACGCAGCAAATATCTGATAGGACGTTACAGCCTGATACTAAGTCCCGATTTATATGTACAACTGCAGCATATCCATCCCGGTTTAGGTATGATGGAAGAAGAAAGAATAAGCAAAATGCTGAACGGAAATCTTTTCAACGCGCCAGTCCTTGGCAGTAATAAGGCTGTATTGGTATGTTCCGAACCTCAATATATGGATCTCGCCGTTGGCAAGGATATAGAAACCGCGTATCTGGAATCAAAGGATCTTAATCATGTATTCCGCATTGTTGAAACAGTTGCCCTTCGCATAAAGAATAAGGAAGCAGTTGTCATTTTTGAATGATGAGCCATTACTCATACCGGTGAATAGTAAAAGATACACCCTGGTTTTTCCCGCCGGGGTGTATTTTTTTATATTGCGGAAATAATAAAGAAGAAATGCATCTTATATTCATACTGGGAGGATAAAATTGAGCGGGCATTGGAACTTTTTAGTATTAGCCGTTATTCTCTTTACGGCTGGTGCATTTCTTCTATACGTTCCTTCAGTTGCAGGGCTTAGTGACAATACGGACTACATCAGAATTTGCCAGCCCGCCGGAATGGTTACTGATAATAATTTGAAATTTTTTTATTTTCAGCGTAAATACGAATATATCCGGTCATTCGACAATCTCGGTTCTTTTTTCAGGTTTGTCATAAATCCTGGCATAGAAGATAAAATCAATTTAAAATCCACCAAATTCCTGTTCGTAAAAACAGCCCAGCTCGCAAGCGGAGTAATACTTTACCTGAAAAGCAAACCCATCAGCCATTTTGATATTGTCGTGCTGTCTTTGATTTATCTTGCATTGCACAGTATTTCGGCAGCCCTTTTGTATAAAAACCTGAAAACAGGAAAAAAGGAATATGACTTTGTCATTCTGCTGCTTATTGTAACAGTATTCTATAATATGGGCTACCTTCTGTACTATAATTCCTTTTTCGGTGAAGCAGTTATTCTGTTCAGCTTTTTATTATGGTTTTCAGTTCTGCTTAACCTGGTCCAAAGTGAGAAAAAAAGCTATTTTTTTATCATTATATATTTTATAAGCGGCGCAATTTTTGTCGGTGCAAAAGTGGCAAATATACCGCTGGGTTTTTTAATAGCCGCTTTCTCTTTATATTTCTTCCGTAATATTGGTTCATATGGCAAAAAAATTGTCGCGATAACCGGAGCTTGCCTTATATTCACATTTTCCGCTTATCTTTACAATGCAATTCCTGAATGGATGAAAATCCCCAACAACTACCATTCCATTTTCTATGGCATACTGAAAAATTCAGATAATCCTGAAAGCGATCTCGTAAAGCTTGGCATAGATACGAAATATTCTGCTCTTGCCGATACAAATGTATATGTCAATCTGAAAGGTTTTGATATTTACAGCGATGAATTTCAGCAAGAAGTTTATGATAAGGCCGGCCCATATGAGGTTGCACTGTACTATTTGAAAAACCCGGAACGGATGTTTGAAAAACTTGTTATAAGCGCTGAATCAAGCCTTTTCATCCGTCCCCCCTACCTGGGCAATTACCGGATTGAAGATGATACCGAAATTGTAAAATTTGCCGGCCGAAATTCGGTTTGGGAATGGATTCGCAAGCAATTCACAGGATGTGCTTTTGCTTTCGTGGCATCGGTATTTATATTATATTTTTCAGTAACCGTCCATCAGCTGGTTTTATTAAAAAAACGGAGAATCAGTATTTCATCCGGGTTCATTTCTGTAAAAATAATGCTTATGATTTTTGCTGCAAGCCAATGGATATTCCCGGTTATAGGCAATGGTGAGGCAGATCTTATAAAGCATATGTTTTTATTCAATCTCCTGTTAGATACAATGATCATTTTACTTGTGTCCGATGTAGTTAAACTTTCCATGCAGGACCGGATTACCCGCCGGATTATATCCCCGTTTCTGGGCTTAGTTGTTATTTCGGTATGTTTCTTAGTTGCAGACAGGGAAATCGTAAAAAATGACATTATTGTGTTCGGGAAATACAAAGGCCGGCCTATTGCATGGGAAGTACTGGAAGAAACCGATACCCATTATTTTGTCGTAGCAAAAGACATTATCTGTTTCCGCGCTTTTTCTTCCGGCTGCAATTACTGGCCGGAATCGGATATAAGAAACTGGCTTAATGATGATTCTGAAAATGGTTTTTTGTCTGAATTTTCAGAAGATGAGAAAAACAGGATTGCCACGGTTGAACGAAAGACGTTGATAGCTCCCCAGTATAAAGCTTTGAAAGAATCGGGCTCCCAGCCCCATTACTGGTTTTGCATTCCCGGGTACGTCACACAGAATTATGATGATGCATACCTGATTGAACGCCCGGAGAAAGTCTTTCTTCTAAGCGTCCGGGAGTGGGATGCTTATGACTTTAAAAAAAGGAAAGGTGTTCAGTACTGGCTGAGAACACCTTATACAATGGATTCCACAGTAAGGGTTGTAGGCGAGGACGGATATGTCTACCATAAAAAAACCGATACAGAAAATATTGGTGTGCTTCCTGCATTGATAATAAAAAAATGAAGGTTCAGGTATTGCTGAATTAAATTCAAAAATCCTGAACCTTTGATTGGCTAATTGCTTTGACTTAATATACACGGCTCTTTCGGGCTAAAAGGTATAAATATCAATTTACCTGCGTTCATATTTCAGAACCGGGCTGCGGGCTGCTTTTGCCTCATCGAGCCGTTGTACCGGGGTATTCAACGGGGCATTATGCAGCTTTTCAGTTTCCTTTTCAGCCTCATTTGCTATTTCTATCATGGTATTTATAAACTCATCAAGAGTTTCTTTGCTTTCGGTCTCGGTTGGTTCAACCATGAAAGCTTCCCTGACGATGAGCGGGAAGTAAATTGTAGGTGGATGATACCCAAAATCAAGAAGCCTTTTTGCAATATCAAGCGTGGATACACCGTATTCCTTCTGCCATTGTCCTGAGAAAACAACTTCATGCATGCAGGTGCGATCATATGGCAAATGGAAATATTTTTTCAGCTTCTCCTTTATATAATTGGCATTCAGTACAGCAGCTTCGGATACTTTTTTAAGCCCTTCGGCACCAAGGGACAGTATATAGGCATAGGCTTTCACAACAACCAGGAAGTTTCCGTAAAAAGATTTAATTTTGCCTATTGAAAGCGGGCGGTCATTGTCGAAATAATATCTGCCGTTGTCATACTCAACAACCGGTTTAGGCAAAAACGGCACCAGTTGCCTCTTTACGCCTACCGGTCCGGAACCCGGGCCTCCGCCGCCATGAGGTGTACTGAAGGTTTTATGCAGGTTAAGATGCACAACATCAAATCCCATATCCCCGGGCCTTGATATTCCTATTATCGCATTTGCATTTGCCCCGTCATAATATAATAAACCACCGGCTTCATGCACAATTTGAGCAATAATGTCTATATTCTCATCAAAAAGGCCCAGTGTATTCGGGTTTGTAAGCATAAGCCCCGCAATTTCGTCATCCATTAAATCCTTAAGGGCATCAATGTCAATACCGCCCCTGTCGTTGGATTTTACTTCAACAACATTGAAACCTACTGCCGCGGCAGAGGCAGGATTCGTACCGTGGGCGGAATCGGGAACGATGATTTTAGTACGCTTATAGTCACCATTATGTTCATGGTACGCCTTTATTATCATAAGCCCGGCCATTTCGCCATGGGCACCTGCGGCCGGCTGCAGTGAAAAACGGTCCATTCCTGTAATTTCCGATAGAAACTTATCGGTTTTATAAAGAAGTTCAAGACAGCCCTGTACCGTTTTCTCAGGCTGATACGGGTGGACCTTCATAAAGCCGTCCAGCTTTGAAACTTCTTCATTAATTTTGGGGTTATATTTCATGGTGCATGAACCCAATGGATAAAATCCTGAATCCACCCCGTAATTCTTCTGGGAAAGGTGCGTGAAATGCCTTACAACATCTACTTCTCCGAGTTCGGGAAGATCAATCTCCCCTTCTCTTAAAAAGCTTAAGGGGATCATTTCGCTGATTTCGGTTTCATCCACGTCACATTCAGGCAACAGGTTTGTACTTCTTCCGGGTACGCTGAGTTCAAAAATAAGATTTTCTTCCTTTTTCAGCATGCTGAAATCACCTCCGATACAAGCCTGTCAATGTCTTCTTTTGTCCGTTTTTCAGTAACCGCGACAAGATACCCTCCCCTGAACTCAGGATAGTACTTATCTGTCGAAAGACCTCCAATTATCTTTCTTTCAAGCAAATGCTCATTTAATTTTTCCACGTCACCATGGTAAATAAGCAAAAATTCCTTAAAGAACGGACTGTCAAAGGCTGGTGAAAAAAGACCGGTTTCCATAAGCTTTTTATAAGCATAATGAGCTTTCCTCAAAGACAGTTCTGCCGCCTTTTTTAGCCCTTTTTTACCCATTACCGACAGGTAAATTGTTGCTGCAAGAGCATTCAAAGCCTGGTTCGAGCATATATTGGATGTTGCTTTTTCTCTTCTTATATGCTGTTCCCTTGTCTGCAGCGTTAAAACATAACCTCTTTTGCCGCTCCTGTCAACTGTCTCTCCCACTATTCTTCCGGGCATTCTTCTTGTAAACTCTTTTTTTGCTGCCATGAACCCCAAATAAGGTCCGCCAAAGCCAACCGGGTTACCGAGTACCTGCCCTTCACCGACAACAATGTCCGCCCCGATATCTCCGGGAGCCTTAAGAAGTGCAAGAGAGATGGGATCACAGCTTACAACAAGCAAAGATTTATTTTCATGGGCAATTTCAGCAATTTCCTTAATATTCTCAATTGCACCGAAAAAATTCGGGCTCTGAACAAGAACGGCCGCAGTATTCCCGTTAATCATCTCCTTCAGGCTATTAAGATCGGCCACACCGTTCTTAATGCCACATTCTTTCAGAGTCATGCCTTTAAACTTTGTGTATGTAGACACAACTTCACGACTCTCGGGGTGTATGCTTCTTATTGCAATCACTTCATTCCGCCTTGTTGCCTCGCATGCCATCGACGCAGCTTCTGCAAGGGCAGTTGCCCCGTCATATAACGATGCATTTGATACATCCATTCCTGTCAGGCTGCATATCATGGTCTGATATTCAAATATTGCCTGCAGTGTTCCCTGGCTTATCTCGGGCTGATACGGAGTATATGCGGTATAAAACTCCTGCCTTGACAAAAGATTTGTCACGACACTCGGAATATAGTGATCATATGCCCCTGCACCAAGGAAACAGGTAAATTCATCAAGGTTAATGTTTTTCCCTGCCAGCTCCCGCATATGCGCCGCCAGTTCCATTTCTGACATAGCACCGGGAATATTAAGTTTATTTTTAAGCTTTACGCTTTCAGGAATATCAGCGAACAACTCATCTATGCTGCCAGCACCTATGTCAGCAAGCATCTTTTGCTGTTGTTCATCCGTGGTTGGAATATAAGACATGCTATTCCTCCTCCTGACAGAACCTTTCATACTCGTGTTCATCCATCAGTTCATCCAGTTCGGATATATCGCTCATTTCTATTACCGCAATCCAGCTTCGGTAAGGATCTTCATTTATTTTTTCAGGACTGTCGGCAAGTTCCCCATTAACTTCTATTATTGTGCCCGACACGGGACTATACACATCTGATGCAGCCTTAACGGACTCAACAACACTTAATACATCGCCGCTTTTAAGTTCGGTTCCAACCTCGGGAATTTCCACAAAAACTATGTCACCCAGGGAGTGCTGTGCGTGATCTGTAATACCTATATAAGCCTTATTCCCTTCAACTCTGACCCACTCATGATCTTCTGAATACTTTAAGCCATTCAAAACTTTCATAAAAAATAACCTCCAATAAATTAATGTCTTTTATAATGACATATCATTATATTATCCTTTAGCATATTTTTTTGAATAAAACGGCAGCTCTGCAATTCTTGCTTTTAGTGCCCTGTTTCTAATAGCTATATCAATTTCAAATCCAATCCCGGAACAGGCTATATCCACAAGAGCCATACCAAGATTTTTCTCCAGGCTTGGAGAAAAGTTTCCTGATGTAACATACCCTATTTTTTCACCATCTGCCAAAACATCATATCCGCTGCGTGGTATTCCCCTGTCAACCATTTCAAACCCCACAATTTTTCTTTTAAGGCCGGAGGATTTTTGATTTAAAAGTACATCCCTGCCAATGAAATTTTCCTTTTCAAGCTTAACAAAACGGTCAAGCCCGGCCTCCAGCGGAGTAATATCCTGGGAGAGTTCGTTGCCATACAGCGGCAGGGCAGCTTCAAACCTTAAAGTATCCCTTGCCCCAAGCCCTGCAGGAACCAAACCGTAATCTTTGCCTGCTTCTAACAGGTTATCCCATAAAGTTGCTGCATATTCACTTTTTATATATATTTCAAATCCGTCTTCCCCGGTATAGCCGGTTCTTGATATAATTGCCCTTTTCCCGCATATTCCAGCTTCGGGTATAAAATTAAAAAACTTGATTTCGCTAAGCCGGGCATCCACAAGTTTTTGAAGTATCTTTTCTGATTCAGGGCCCTGGAGAGCCAGTTGCGCATAATGATCAGACAGGTTTTTTATCTGAACCTTTCCTTCCAGGTTTTGGCTGAGCCAGTCATAATCCTTATCTGTATTTGATGCATTGACAATTAAAAGATAAAATTCGGATGAGAACTTATATATAAGTAAATCATCCACAACTCCTCCATCGGGATAACACATCGGTGAATAGACTATACGAAAATCCCTTGTTTTGCTGATGTCGTTAGTGACTATTTTCTGAATGAATTCCGTAGCGCCAGGACCTTCGACAGTAATTTCACCCATATGGGAAACATCAAAAAGCCCCGCAGCCTTTCTGACCTGCTTATGTTCGTCAATGATTCCCGAGTACTGGACCGGCAATGCCCAGCCATGGAAATCAATTATTTTTCCCCCCAAATCACAATGCTTTTCATATAACGGTGTTTTTTTCATAGAATACCTCCCAGGGTTCGCGCAATTTATCAATAAGCCGTTAACACAAATGCTGTCAAATTAATGTAAATAGGAAGAGGCCAAACGAGCTCTTCCTTTTTGCAATACGTTGTAAAATTCAAATGGTTATCATGTACAACTTATTCTATCACATTATTTTACCAAATAAAACTCTTAAAAAGTTTATACCGGCATATCCCTCTATGCGCATTAAAGCCTCTTTAAAGCAATTATCCTTTCATCCGTGATTTTCATTATGGAAAAAATGCTTTTACAGCATAATATAAATTTGCAAACTTATAACAAGCGAATTATTTATTTGTTTTCTGCGCATGCTTTTACTATGGCAGCTGGTAAATTTCACGGGCAAAATCTGTGCATGGCCGGATTCTCTTTGTAAAAAACGATAATATCACTGCCAAATATTTCCGGAGGTGCGTTAAGTTGAAGAATAAGCAAAAAGCAAGCAATATATATAAAACCAGGATAACCTCAGATGACATTACACCTTTATCATCAGAGCCGGTTGGAAACGCCTATGACAACCCTTCATGCGTGTATGATCACCAATGGCATGCAGAAGGCTCCCAATTTGAAAGCAAAAGTGGAGTAAAAATGGTATGCGGTGCCGATGGTGAGTGGAAAAACATTCAGAATGCAAAGCCTCGTGAAAATGAAAAAGCAGATACCTGATGTAAGGGATTTCCGGCGGTTCTTTTAATTTATTCCTGTAATACTGCCTGGCGCCAGGCACAATCCGTCCACAGCACCGACTTAAAAAGGTAGGTCTTAACACGGACCTACCTTTATTACTATAAAACTTTTATATCCTGCTTTCCAATCTTACATAATAACCCGTTATTCAAACTTAAACCAGGCAAAATCAAAGTTTGAGCCGGGTAAAAACAGGAACGTTACATTCTGTTTGCCTGTTATTCTCTCCAACTCGAAAATCCTCTCCGTATATCCGTCAGATTTTTTGAATTCCACCAGTTGGTTGCTTTCGCTTTCGTCATTTTTAAACCTTATATGTATTGTATTGTCTATGGACGACCTTCCGGAAATTATAATTCCCGATACGCCGTTTTCCCCAAAATCCATATTGTTAAACTCCAGCGATACATTGTTTCCTATGTGCTCAACATTGCTGCCGTTTATTACATATGTATCCCCGTATATGCTGTCGCAATCCGCAGCCATATTCTTCTCAAAAGCTCTGTTCTTTTTCTCAAAAGCAAAACCTTTCAGATGTACTTTCTGATAAAAAACAAAATAGATTGATGTTATGCCGCGAAGTTTTTTTGACAACCGGTAGGTTTCTTCCTGGTATACGTTCCATATGCTTTCCCTGTGGTAAACCGCATCGGCAAGCAGAGTGCTTCCCTCTTCATAAGGCCTGCCTTCCCATATTTGAAATCTATATGGTTCGCTTGTCAGAGCAAAGATTGGTATTGTTATGGTATCAGATCCGTCTGCTCCAAAGTCAAGGTTTTCAAAACCGATTTGGGTTTCCCCTTCCCGTCCTGTTGCTATTCCTTTTTCGTTTCCGCTGCCAATCTGACCTTTGCTGTAATCGTAGAGACCTGCGGATACAAATTCATATGGGTTTTTATATACAACGCCCAGACCGGTTGCCTTAAACTCAAGCTGGGATATGAGCCTTGTCTTGTTCGTACCGTTTTTACAGGTGCAACGGATTCTGAATTCCCCATCGCCAATAGCGGTTACTTTTGCTTTAAGTCCCATTGGCTGGATTTTCGCGATATTCGATTTTATACCTGAGTCATTTACTGCACTCCACTCTACTTCGCGATATGAAGCATTTTCGGGATAAAGTTTCGCTTCCACTGTTATTTCCATGTTTGACCTATCAATAACCTGTCCCGAACGGCTGATCAGTTCTATTTTACGAACAGGCACTTCATCAAAACTTCCCATAATACATGGCATTTCCCTGTTTTTCATTAGTGCCGAAACTCCTTCAATAACGCCGCCTTCTGCAGGAACTGCCTGAAGTTCCAGCCTGCTTCCGGTTAACCCCGATGATGTTACCTCCACTATAACAGTACCCGGTTCCAGCGTTGCTGCAATAATTGCCATTAACTTGCCGTTAAAAAGCCTCCTGCTTAAACCCTTGTACTGGTCGAAATCGGTGCTGTCCCCATTGTCAAGCCCAATCAGCCTTCCCGCTCCCGTTACATTAACAAAAACACGGTTATTTGCATTTTCAACCTTGTTGCCATTTTCATCTTCAACGGTTATTTCAACAAATATCAAATCCCGCCCGTCTGCAACCAAAACATCTTTATCTGCCTTAATGCAAACCCTCTTTGCGTCTTTGAAAGATCTTTTAACATCGGTGGCAATTACTTTGCCGTTTTCATCATAGGCTATTGCGACAAGTTCGCCTTCCCGGTAGGGTATTTTCCACCAGCCTACCAGCTGTTTCCCATGCTTGTAGTCAATATCATGGGTTCCGATGGTATCCCCGTTCAGTTTAAGTTCAATACGGGGAGCATTCGAGCATACCCTTACGTCAATAATCTGCCCTTCATTAAAATCCCAGTACGGGAAAATGTGCACCATCGGATTTGATTTATAATCGGTCCATGCAGCCTGGTAAATATAGAATGAATCCTTTTTAAACGTAGCCGTATCCAGTTGGCCGAAATATGAATTTTTCGTATGGTAAGGCGTGGGCTCGCCAATATAATCGAACCCCGTCCAAAGAAACTGGCCAAGGGAAAAAGGTGCATCCCTTTCTGCAAGAATGCATGCTTCAGCCGATCTCGCCCCCCAGCTGACAGTACTGTTCCCCAGGGCAGAACACTGTTCATCTTCATCAGAAAGGATCTCCTTTTCAAAAGGAAAATGGTAAACACCCCTGCTTTGCACAACAGATGAGGTTTCACTGCCAAAGATAACCCAGTCGGGATGTTCGTTGTGGTGTTTATGATATAAATGCTCTGCATAATTATAGCCGGCAATCTTCAGTATATCAGCGCACTTCTGGGCGTTCTCCCATGCCATGTAATTGGAGCCAATGGTAATTTGGGCATTACTCTTCGGATCAAATTCCCGTACATAATCCATCAGCATTCTGGTTATTTCCTGCCCTCTTTCGTCGGCATGGGTATCATAAATTTCATTTCCAATACTCCACATTAGAAGGCTTGGATGGTTCCTGTCCCTTTTCACCCAGCTTTTTACATCGTTATAGGCCCAGTCTTTGAAAAACCTCGCATAATCATAGGGGGTTTTTGGCCTTTCCCACATATCAAAAGCTTCTGACAGAACGAGAAACCCCATTTCATCGGCCAGGTCCATCAGTTCGGGGGCCGGCATGTTATGGGCGGTTCGTATCGCGTTTACACCCATTTCCTTAAGCAGGGCAAATCTTCTTTTTAAAGCCGTTTTGTTGAAGGCTGCACCAAGAGCCCCCAGGTCATGGTGTTCGCAGACACCGTTCAGCTTCATTTTTTTCATGTTTAAAAGAAGTCCCTGCCCGGGGTCCAGAGTTATTGTCCTGAACCCAATATTCTGGGTAATGCATTCGATGCATTCGACGGTCTCGCTGTCATTGTGTGTTTTAAGCAATTCCATTTGGGTGACAATTTTATATAAATTGGGTTCATCGGTACTCCACAGCAACGGATTTTCAACATATAACCGCTGCGAGCTTACTTTATTGTCTCCCGCCTTTACAAGCTCTTCCGACGAGGCTATGATTTTATCTTTATATATTATTCTGTGGGAAATCCTTACATCGGTAACCGCATTATATTCGGTGTCAACATCCACTTCCCATCTTTCCCCATTGCACTTTGACGATATGTAAACCCCGTCGGTCACAATGTGGTTTTTGCTTCTTTCCTTAAGCCATACATTGCGGTAAATGCCCGCACCCGAGTACCACCTGCTGTTGGGGCTTTGATGCACCACCTTTAAGATGATCTCATTGATTCCTTCCTTTATAAAATTGGTTATATCGTGTTCAAAAGAGGAATAGCCATATTTCCATTCCCCTGCGAACTGCCCGTTTACGAAAAGCGCGGAATCCATATAAACGCCGTCAAAGCAAAGAAGCGTCCGGTCGGATTCGCAGTTGTGCGTAAATCTTTTACGGTACCAGCCTATGCTGTTTTCATAGAGATCCAAAGTGTTATAAATAAGCCAGTCATGGGGAATATCCACCGGTTCAAATTCCAACGTGCTATAGTCACTGACATCCAGGCTGCTTTTTGCAAATTCCCATCCGTCATTAAAAAGTATTTTCCTGTTCATTTCTTTAAATCTCCTTTCAGCCCCATAAGATATACTCCTTAACCTTAACCGGTATGTTTTTTTGAAATGTGAACCAATCACAAACCTTTTATCAAAAACATATTTATCATTTATGCTTTCGGGAATTGTGCTTATAAAGCATATGCTTCCGGGATGGAAATTTATCACAGGAAGCATGGGCGCTTTGATAAAAACATTCTATCCAGCTTAGAATCCCATTTCCTTAAGCAATAAAACCGCTGTTTCAATCGCTTTAGGGCATACTTCCTTTTGCCTTCCTGGATTCTTCGCTCTGTCACGGGCATCCCGTACATCGTAGCCTAATATTTCACGGCAAAGGATTGTTCCATTCCTTTTTTTATATTTCTCAATATACTCTGATGTAATCTTGTAGCAATTTCCTTTAGCAGCCGTATCTCCGGCATCGGATTGCCCGTACTTCAGGCCGATTACCATAACCGCACCCGAAACAGCTCCGCATACTTCACCACATCTCATTCCGCCGCCAAATCCGCATGCTATTTTCATAAGAACCTTATCGTCAATACCTAAATCCTCATTAAATGAGCCTGCAACAGCTTGCGCGCAATTAAACCCGCTTTTAAACATCTCCAATGCTTTCCGGACATTCTCATCCATAGTTTATCCCCTTTCCGAACTCACAAGCACAACAATTCCGCACATTTATCACTGAGTATATTATAACAGACCTTCCAGATAATTACCATTTTTACGGCAGAACCGGTATTGCAGCCTGTGTAAATGCTTTTCTGCCGGCAATGATTCGTCCGCCCTTTTTCTTTACGAAAAAAAAATACAGTATATTTTCACAAATGTAGCCTGGGATACGCAAAAAAGAAATTGTATATGATATTATATTGCCAGTACATAAAATGGTCTTGGAGGAGGGTATCAGATGGATAAATTTATTAAAAACATAGAATTTTCAAAAGTCCTTAATATGGAAGATTTGGTTGCTTACCAGGAAGGACAGGTTGTAAGCCGGACTTTGTCTCAGGGCAGGAATGTAAGCTTAACCCTGTTCGCTTTTGATAAAGGTGAAGAAATCAGTTCACATTCATCCAAAGGAGATGCCCTGGTTTACCTGCTTGACGGGGAAGCAGAAATAACCGTAGGTGAAGAAACATATAACGTCAAAAAGGGCGAAACAATAGTAATGCCTGCAGGAATTCCCCATGCGCTGCTGGCAAAGGAACGGTTTAAAATGCTGCTGGTTGTAGTATTTAACCCATAAGGCATGTAAATTGCAAACGGGTTATGCGATACCGGAACAATATAATATATAATATCGGAAATCGCCCGAACAGGAATGGATTTGGCTTTTCCTTTACTCTAATGCATGTACAGGTATTGAAGCAGGCGGAATCAACTTTTGCCTGTTTCAATACCTGACAGGTTATTTCCTATTCTATTACTAATTCTGCGCTGAAAGCCGGCTTTTGATCGGCTTCATTTATGCCTTCAATATAAATCAGGTTTGAAGCGGCTTTGGATATATCCCTGTAAAGCATTAATGCATCTCCCGGAAATACTTCCCTGATGTAGTTAACCTGAATTGATTTTACTTTATGTTTTTTATGGTCTTCTATAGAAAAACAGTCCATAATGTAATCTATGTATTTAGCATTGTTAATATGCCCGTTGACATCGGTATCGCTGTAGCCTATTACTTTTCTGTAAACCGCCTCAGGCTGCCCATAAGGTTTCAGTTTCCCGATACGTCTGTCTAAAGCGCGTTCTCCGATAAAAGGGATGGGTGGATAATCGGACGCTATAATGTCGCTTTTTTTGATTTCCCTGGTGTTAATATCCAGCAATACCCAATTTGAAATTGCAGACGCTATTACATTGCCTTTTTCGTCCCATACCCTGAAATCTCTGTCAAATTCAAATTTTTTGGGCTCATGCGGCCATGTTCCGACAGTTATTTTTTCATTCCATAACGGAATTCTGTATATTTCCACGAGGATCTTCGTCAGAACCCAGGCAACCGAATATTTTTCAGCAATGGTATCCACACCTATTCCAAGCCTTTCAACATTCATGCTTGCAGTATCCTGGAAATAACCAAACAGCGCGCTTAGCCTCAAATTTTTATTAAGATCCACATCCCTGTACCCAATAATATAGTTGTTTTTATAAAGTGGTTCAGGTATCAATATGATCGCCCCAATCCCGTTTAAAAATTTCAAGACAATAAAGAATTTGACTGCGGTTTATAGTTAACACACATGGTGATTTTAACTTCCTGAATGATGCAGGAAGCACCACTCCTTTTCCATAAAAAGAAGCAGATATATTTATTTTCTGCTTCATAATTACATTATTTTCCGGTAAGTTATATAAATATTATGTAATAAAAGAAAATTTATTTCAATCTGTTTTTATTATATTGGCAGTTATTTTATCAATTGGATTGATTTGGTTATTTATAGAAATTTCTTAAACTTCAGGAAATATTATCTCATACAATAACGTTTCGCAAGGCTTAAGTTTTACTCTCATGAAACCATTTTGAACCTTTGTGTTATTTTTGTCCGCCCGGCCGAACACTTCAGTTATTTTTGAATCATCGGTCATCCCAATTAACACTGCCGGAATATCGGCTTCCACCGTACCGTCTTCCTGAGAGCAGACAACAACGTATGCTTTTTTATCTGTAAAACGGGCATACGATATCACATAGCCTTTCGCATATAATATTTTAAAGCCTCCCGATTGGAGTGCATCCTCTTTTTGCTTCAACCGGCATAATATTTTATGGAAATTCAGACAGTCTTTATCCTGGCGGCTTTCCTCCCATACCATAGGGTATCTGCAACCCTCAACGGTTTGAGTAGTCCCGTTTACACTTACTTCATCCCCGTAATAAATTGCCGGAGCTCCAGGAAAGGTAAACTGCATAATAATTACGCCTCTCCTGGTTTCTACAGAAATACTTTCATGATTATGCAGACGCGATATATCATGGCTGTCGTACATGTTATACTGTACCAGCGCAATTTGATATGGAAGCCTTGCCAAGTTCTGCATAAACATTTTTTTTAGTATTTCGGCTGTGCACTTTGAAGCAATAAGGCCCAGGCCCTTCATTTTGCTCGCAAAATGGCTGTTTTCGCCTGCAAACCAGCGAACAGGCAGACCAAAACCGAAATAATTCATGCAGGCATCCCATTTGTCACCCTGCAGAAATTCGGTACAATCAGTCCAGTGCTCGCCGGCAATGTATGCTTTTGGGTTTACTTCTTTAATGCTTTTTCTTATCTCGGGCCATACTTCGTCATGCATCTGGCGTTCATCCATGCGCGCCATGCAAAACCCGACATCAAACCTCCAGCCGTCAATATTATACGGTGGCTTAAGCCATTTTTTTACCACAGAATCATCCAAACGGTAAATAATGTCGCGCAGCTTTTCTGATTCATAATTCAGTGTGGGTAATGTTTCAACCCCAAACCATGCATGGTACTTGTTTTTATCATCAAAATAATAAAACTGTCGTTCTTCGCTGTCCGGATTATTGTATGCTCCCACGCATTTCGGGAAAAAATCACCGTCCCTGTTAAACCATTTGTGCGCCATTCCTGTGTGGTTAATTGATACATCCAGAATTATTTTTATACCGTTTTTATGCAGCTCTTCCACCAGATTCAAAAGCGATTCATTGCCTCCCAAATGAGGGTCCACATTAAAATAATCGATACAGTCATATTTGTGATTCGTTGCCGCCCTGAAAATGGGAGTCAGGTACAGTGCATTAACTCCCAATTCCTTCAGATAAGGTATTTTTTCCTTAATACCCTCAAGGTCTCCGCCAAAAAAGTCCAGGCAAAAGCCCTCGGAATATTCACAGGGTTTTTCGTTCCAGTTCTTTTTAATTGCAGGGTGCCCGTCAAAACAGTATTCATTGTCCTTTACATCATTTTCAGGGTTGCCGTTATAAAAACGGTCGGGGAAAATATGATAGAATACCGACTTTTTTACCCATTCAGGGCTTTCATATCCGGCAATTATTCTGAAATCGTATTCCTCTGTAGGAGGATAGTCGGTAATTCCCAGCTGATTGTAGTAATATGTTTCACTCCCGGTTCCTATTAAAAAATGGTAATTGATTACCGGCTGTGAGATCTTAAGCTCACAGCCGAAATATGCAAATATGCCCTTCTCTTCCATTGCTCTTAGCTTAACATGCATATCGCAGCCATTTTTTATATATCTCAGGACAACTGTTTTTACCGGAGATTTTTTAAAAACCCTGAGTCTGATTACCACGGTTTCCCCTAAAGCAGGATTTGGATTGCTTACGTAAAACTTCGAACCGTCCGAGTAAACACTCTCTTTCCAGTTATGAACCCATGAAACCATATAAACCACCCCGGCTTTTTCGATCATTCTTTTGCAGCAGCCACCAAATCTGATGCCTGCATTTCATACATCAGGTTATAGTAATCTTCTACCATCCTTTCGGCAGAAAACTTCCAGCTGGACATTCTTATGCTTTCTTTCATCATTTCCACCCATTTCTGCCTGTTTTCATAATAAGTTGGCATAACTTCTTCAAGAAGCACTTTATAAAGGGAGTTTGCATCCTTAATGTCACAGTCTTCCCCCTCATACCCTTCTCCAACCTGCCATCCATTTATCCCATGGACACAGAACTCAGGCCACCATCCGTCAAGTATGCTAAGGTTTAACACCCCGTTCATTGCAGCTTTCATCCCCGATGTGCCACTTGCCTCCATTGGCCTGATAGGATTGTTCAGCCAGACATCACAGCCCCGGGTAAGCATTTTGCCCGTTTTTATGCCATAGTCCTGTAAAAAGACAACATTTTCAGGATATAACTGTGTTATTTTATACAGTTCTTCAACTATTTTTTTACCGTCGAGATCATTCGGATGTGCCTTTCCTGAAAAAATAAGCTGCAGTTTTCCTTCCTTTAGCAATGGTCCGATTACTTCCCTGTTTGTGAATATTAAATTGCTTCTTTTATACGGGGCAAACCTTCTTGCAAATCCGATTGTAAGGACATCCTCCTTCAGCCTTACACCATTCATTTTGTAAATTTCTTCTATCATTTCTCTTTTTATTCTCATATGTATTTCCCATAAATCATCACTGTTTCTTGCGTTCACTATTCTTTGATCCTGCCATGTACCGTTATGAACGCCGTTGGTAATGGCAATTATCCCCGAAGCACCCTCTACATGCTTCCACATTTTTTTCGCAGTCTGTCCGTGCAGTTGTGATACCGCGTTTGCCTTTTTCGAAAGCCTTAATCCAGCTACAGTCATGCTGAAAGGTTCCCCTCCGATCTGAACCATTTGATCACGGGTAAGGCCATTGAATGCGCCGGCATATTCGAGCAAGTCATATGTATGAACTTCATTGCCGGCCTCTACAGGAGTATGCGTGGTAAATACTATTTGATTCCTTGTCTCGCGCCATGCTGTTTCAAATGACATTCCATTCTGCATTTTCTCCCTTATAAGTTCAATTCCCGCGAGTATGGGATGGCTGTCATTAAAATGATAAATATCCACGTCTAATCCGAGCTTTCTAAGAGCCCTGACACCACCTATACCCAAGATCATTTCCTGGGCTATCCTCTCTTCATCAAACCAGCCATAAAGCTGACCTGTAAGGAGTCTGCCGGGATTTCCGGGAATATTCGTGTCTAAAAGGTACAGGGGACTGTTATTGAAGCTTTCACATAACCATACCTTTGCAGACACGTCCTTTCCTTTTATTTTTACCGTTACAGTGACGTTGGTGTCTTTAAGGAAATCATATACATATTCGGGATAGCAGTCACTTGGCCTGCCGTTTTCATCAATAATCTGCCTTGTATAGCCCTGCCTCCAGAGAATACCAACCCCGATAACAGGATATCCCTTATCTTTTGCCGTTTTCAGGATATCTCCTGCAAGAATGCCAAGTCCTCCGGAATAAATATTAAACTCCTCATGTAAACCGAATTCCATGCAAAAATAAGCAACTTTCGGCAGTTTCATCTGCAAACCCTCCAATTCTTATTGAATACTTCCAACTAAAAACTCATAAGGCTCGAGACATTTCCTTACGCCGTCAAGAAACTCCTTGCCCCTGGTTTCATCGGCTGCATAAACCAGGGCAAGGCTCTTTTCCCCGATATTTTCCGGGATTAATGTTTTAATATCTATTTGAACTTTATCCTGTTCACTTCTGTTAGCAATGAAAAAAACCCCTTTGCGAATTCTTTTGTCGTAATAGCATAAAAAGGTGATATAAGAATTTTTTATAGTTTCAGGCTGCTCTATATAGTTTTCATTTTGGGATATTATGTCAAGGAATGATTTTCTGATGCGGCCTGCGCAAGCCAGTATATCCTTCATCCACTCCAAATCTTTGTTTTTCCAGTGAATACAGAAGGCATCAAAAAAAGCTAGTTTACCATACATGGGATCGTTTTTTTCCAGAACGAACCTTCCTTCTTCGGTATTTCCCAACCCCAAATTCATAGGCTGTATTTCCATCGCTTCCATACCGTTGTTTATAAACGGAACGGAATTGGGTATGAAGTAGTTTAAAAATACGAGCAATGAAAGAGCTCTTTTGTCTTTATACATTAGCGCCGCCCTGGGTGTATCAGGTGTTTCCAGAGCTGCAATCATAGGGAGATCAGACCTCATTAAGCTGTCTGCAATCAGTTTTTTGTTGAAAAAAGGCTTGTTGAAGATGTTGTATATTGCCCATGTATCACCACTGATAAAGCTGTATCCATAGTTTTTTGCATTTTTAGATTTGCCGGGATCAAATTCTTCGGACCACAATATAAAGTTCCCGTTAATGGATTTTACTTTTTCAATGATCTCGGTGTTCAGATCAGGTGAAAGGGCATGCGCCATGTCAATCCTTGCGCCGTCTATCCCGAATTTTCGCTGGTAATATGGTATTACACCGGTTATATATTCCCTTAATTCCTGGTTTTCCTGCCTGCCACGGAAAACACTGAGGCGTATGCCATCCTGCATAATATAGGGGGGTTGGTCACCGCTTATATATTTTTCAGCCTCCTTATGTACATCAAAATAAAACTTAAGGAATGTAACATCGGTCCATGGCGGCTGGATGTCATTAACCATATCAGAAAAACCCGGTACTGTTGTAATGTTAAACTCCGATTCTATTAAATCAAGGATATTCTCTCCCGTTTCTCTATGCCTTTTAACAATCCTAAGCCACTTTTCACGGTCAATTTTATCAGGTGAATGGGTGAACTGGGATAAATATCTGTTTATACCCTTTGACCCATAAAGGATGGCTATGGAGTTTTTATCCACCGCAAATGGCTCTTTTTTTCCCACAACAGGTGCAGCAAAAGCATCCGCATACTTTAAATCAATCCAGTAGAACCAGTCAGGATGTTCAACCAGAAGATTGTTATCCCTTGAAACAGTTCTGAATACAAAATCCACCATCACCCTTATTCCGAGAATGTGGCATGCTTCAACAAAAGCCCTGAACTCTGTCTCGAGCATTGCTTCGGTGTATTTGCCCAAAAGAGGATCATGCAAATTACCGTCCAGCTTATATATATTTTTAATCGCATATGGGCTTCCCATGCCGCCTTTTTTGTACCTGGAGCTGTATTCAAAAATGGGCAGCAGATAAATTATGTCTACACCCAGGCTTTTTAAATAAGGCAAAAGGCTTATTGTCTTTAAGAATGTTCCCGATGACAGAACCCCTTCTGTGTGATACCAGGCTGTAAACATCCTTGCGAGCATACTGTAAATTACACATTTTTTAATATCAAACGGCAAATCTTTGCATTTGGTGCCGGCATGCTCCAGATAGCCCGTATCTTTTACCGCATAACAAAGAATCTGGTTTTCGATCAGATGGCTGAAATATTCATACGGGTTTATGCATATCTCTCCGTTTTCCTCATACAGTATGCCTTTACCCGTTCCTGTCACATTCCATGCTTTTGGGATAAAATACTTTTCATTAAAGCCTTCTTTTTTACTTTTCAATATTCCAAGTATGTACTTCAGATTTTCCATATATTCACCCTGTAAATCTTATTTTCCGGACTCATATATCCAAAATGGTCCCGCTGATTGGTTCAAGCTCAATGTTAACCATTGAATCGCTGACAGGTAATATCCTGCCGTTAATAAGGTCTTTTGCCACACCGGCATTTTTCCCGACCTTGACATCAACCTTAGCCGGGAAATTGTCATTGTTGATCACAACATAAAGTTTTTTGGAACCGGCTTCTCTTGAATAGATATAAATATTGCCGGATACATCCACCTTCCTGGTAACATAATCCCCCAGCATTACATCAATATATTCTTTTCTTATTGCAATAAGCTTTTTATAGTAGTCGAAAACATCCTTCGATGTTTCGGTGTCCTCCCACATCATAGGTTTTCTATACTCGCTTTCAGAAAGGCCCTCCATTCCTTTCTCATCGCCTGAGTAAACAGAAGGTATGCCAATGTGAGTCATAATGAACAAAGCCGCCAGTTTCTGCCTTCTGACATCCCCTCCTGCAACCGATAAAAACCTTGAAACATCATGGCTGTCTAAAAGGTTCATTTGAGCATACTGGATGTTCTTCTTGTACCTCATTCGCAAATACTGTATTCTTGCATCAAACTGCTCCACATTGATAATTCTTTTTGCAAAAAAGTCGATGCACGTATCCATCAGCATATAGTTCATTACTGAATCGAATTGATCCCCTGAAAGCCACTCCCTGGCATCATGCCATATTTCCCCGATTAAAAAGGCATCGGGTTTTACCGATTTCACCGCCTTTCTGAACGTTCTCCAGAACTGATGATCCACCTCGTTTGCTACATCCAGCCGCCAGCCGTCTATATCGGCTTCTTTTATCCAATATGTTCCTACATTTGTGAAGTATTCTATTACCTCTTTATTGCCGGTATTTAGTTTTGGCATGCTTTTTTCGTAGGCAAAACACATATAATTGGGATTGTCTTCATATCGCACCGGGAAACCCTTTATGAAAAACCAGTCCTTATATCTTGATTTTTCTCCTTTTTCCAATACATCCCTGAAAGCAAAGAAATTTGAACCCGAATGGTTGAACACACCGTCCAAAATCACCCGAATACCAGCCTTGTGGCATTTATCAACAAGCTCTTTCAGTGTTTCATTATCACCGAAACAGGGATCTACAGAATAATAGTCAATGGTGTCGTATTTGTGGTATGATCCTGCGGTAAATATTGGATTCAGGTAAATACAGTTCACACCCAGGTACTGAAGGTAGTCGATATTCTCAATAATTCCCCTCAAATTCCCTCCGAACCTGCTTCGGCATAACACACCTCCAACCGGTATTTCACAGCCTTTACCCGAAATATGCCTTTTGGATTGAGCAAAACTGTCGGGAAAAATCTGGTAAATAACAGCTTTCTTGGCCCATTCGGGTACTTCGGCAATATCTTCCTTTCGGATATATGGAAATTGGAAATACCTGTTCCTGTCGGTATGCAAACGCTCATAAAAGCTGTTTCCATAGTAAAATACCGTGGTTCTGCCGTCATTCAGAATAAAGTAATAGCATATCCTTGTTAAGTTTGTGCGGATTAAAGCCTCAAAATAATCAAACAGGTTGTCAGATGCGACCTTAAGCATATCCACAGACTTCATTTTTACAATCTTATCCGGGTAAGCCCTGTCTCCATAGCAAACAGTGCATCCGGTTAAATCTCCTTTTTTTGCTCTTAGCCTTAAAACAACCGTATTTTCATCCAATGCATGGCAATATTCTGAACAAGTTGAATGGTATATAGCTTCCAAAAACAGATGAATGTCCCCTTTCAGCAAAATTTTTATCAGTATCCGGATTGCAGCCAAAAAGATCCCCGGTTTTTAAACCTGTCTTTCCTGCCGTATATTTCAATCCGCCTTATCTTTCAGGCAAATAACTTATATTTTTGATGCACCTTCGGATAACCCCTGTATTAAATATTTCTGAAGGCTCATGTACAGTATTGTGACAGGCAGTGCAACGAGTATTGCTCCTGCTGCAAACATTGTAAACTCTGTATTCTGTCTTCCGGTAACCATTTCAAAAAGACCTATTGCCAAAGTCTTTTTGCTTGGTGTACGCAATACAAGCCGGGCAAAAATGAAATCCATCCAGGGGCCTATAAAGCTTGAAACTGCCACAAAGGTAATAATGGGAAATGATATGGGAAGCATAATCCTTGTGAAAACAGTAGCATTTCCTGCCCCGTCTATCTTTGCAGCTTCGGGGATTGAGCGGGGGATTCCGTCAAAATAGCCTTTTACAAGCCATGTAAATCCTGCAATATTTCCACCCGAGTATACCAGGATTAAACCCAGGTGAGTATCCAATAAACCTACCTGGAGAAGCAATAAATAAATCGCAATCATGCTCATAAATCCAGGGAACATTGTAATTACAAGCAAGATCATCAGTCCTGATTTGCGACCCCTGAATCGAAACTGGGACAGGGTATATGATGTGATGATCACAAGGATTACTGTCAACACCATCGATGATACAGCTATTTTAAGGGTATTCATATACCACAGCGCATAATCCTTTTCCACGAATAAGTCCCGGTAATGCTTTATTGTCAGCGTTTCAGGAAACATTTTTGTTGAGAAAAGCGAGTTTCCCGGATTGAAAGAGGCTATAACAACAAAATACAATGGCAGTATTGTGGTAATTGTTATACAGATTAAAAGGAAATAAACAAAAGCTCTTATTACCCTCTGCTTTATAGTTACCTTTTTCACTGTATCATATCCTCCTCTTTAAATGACCTTGTTCTTCGGAAATTAAATATGGAGATAGTGGCAATGATTACAAATATGATAATAGAAACAGCACACGCTTTATTAAACTGGTTCTGCTCCAATGTCAGTTTATAAATCCATGACAGCAATATATCCGTGTGTCCTGCGTATTTATAGTTTGTGTTAACCGGACCGCCGCTGTTTAGGAAATGAATTAAATTAAAATTGTTAAAGTTATGTGCAAAGCTCATAATCAAAAGCGGAGCAGTAGCAAACATAACCAATGGCAATGTTATTTTAAAAAACTTCTGTATGGCATTTGCACCTTCTACTTCAGCAGCTTCATACAAATCCCTTGGTATTCCGGTTAAAACCCCGCTCATCAGTGCCATAAAATAAGGAAATCCAAGCCACAGGTTTACAACCAGGCATACGATTTTAGCCCACATTGGATCACCAAACCACTGGATTCTGTTCATGCCAATTGAAACCAACCAGTTATTTAAAGGACCAAACTGCGCATTAAAGATGTTACGGAATACAAGTATCGATATATAGCCGGGAACTGCCCAGGGAAGAATGAAAACCGTCCTCCAGAATTTCTTTAGCCTGATACCGTTGGAATTTAATATCACCGCAAAAATTAAACCGCTGAAAAAGGTTGTAACGGTGGCTAGTACCGCCCATATTACTGTCCAGCCGAAAACACCGAAAAACGTTTCTTTGTAGCCGCTTAAAGTAAATAAATCAACAAAGGTCTGAAACCCAACCCAATCAACCAGTTTTCTCGGAGGTATATGATTCGGTGATGAGTAATTGGTAAATGCGACCAAGATTCCAAAAATAAGCGGAACGACAGTTATAAACAATACAAAGAATATGGAAGGTAAAAGCATAAGATATGGGAAGCCTTTCTCCCCGGCAAGCTTCAAAGACTTAATGAAGTTATTCGGCTGTATGTGGTTATCTCTTAATTTCCCTACTTTATAAGCATCCTGGCAGTTAAAGTAATACAATATTACAAATATAAAAATCAGTACAATTGCTATTATTCCATATACCATAAGAAAAATGGAATGATCGCCCTGTACGACTTTGCCGTCAACAAAAGCCTGAGGTGTTTCTCCGAGGGTAAAAATGCCCCATAATCCATAACGGATAAATGGCAGCAGGTATACTATGAAAACAAGCTCTATCGCCGCAAACAGGATTCCTTTAACAATCTGCCCGTTGTATAGCTGACCAAGACCCATGAAGATGACAGAAAGCAGGCATGCCCTTTTGGAATTGGATTTCATAAAACATCCCCCTTTAGCAATATCCTTTCTTTTACCTGAAATCATCTCAATATTTGTGTATTCAAGAGAACAGGCAGCAGCCAATCACTGCTACCTGCAATAAGAGTTCATTATTTTAATTCTTATAAAAATCGCTTTCTTTAATATTGCTTACAGCCCTGTCCAGTTCGGTTTTCACATCGGCATTGGGATTGTTCCACAGTTCTGTTATGGCTGTTTCCATATTAGACCATACAGCCTGCATATGCGGTATAGAAGGCATTGCCTGGGAATAAACAGCTTGCTCTAAGAATCCGCTGTTTACAGGGTTATCTTTGATTTCAGGTTCATTAAGCAGATCATTTCGCGGGGGGAGTTGATTTGTCAGCTCATAACGCCTTAAAAGTGCTTCCTTGCTTGTCAGGAATTGTGCCAGCAGTTTTGCGGCATTTGGATAATCTGTATATGTATTTATGCAATAGGTTCTTACCCCTGAAAATGTTATAGGTCTTTCGCCGTTCGGAAGCAATGGAAGAGGTGCAACCCCTATATCCAGGCCCGCATCCTGGTATGCCTTGATGGCCCATGGTCCGTTGAAATCAAAAATTAATTTTCCCTCCAGGAATAAGCCTGACTTAATATCGTAGGAAATGTCTTCCCTTTGTAGCGGTATGATATCCTTGAGAGTTCTGTAATAGTTTATCGCTTCAACAGCTGCATCCGAGTTGAGGCCGATATCAAATGGATTTGTTCCGTTATTTCCAAATACATATCCTCCGTAACCGCTGATAAACGCATACACATAATAGAAATTCCATACTTCCATCATAAACCCATATTGGTTTTTGTCCTTATCGAGGAATTCTCTGCTGATTTTAACCAATTCTTCAAAAGTTTTTGGTGGTTCTTTAACAAGGCTTTTATTATAAACTAATGCCGGGGTTTCAATAGCCGCAGGAAAGCCATACAGCTGGCCGTCTATAGAACAGGCTTCAACCGAACTTTCCATAAACTCAGACGTGTCTGATACGTCATTAGGATAAATAAAACCTTGCTGATACATTTCACCTAGATGATCGCTTGCAAGTATGAACACATCAGCTGCAAGTTTTGCGGGACCGTCGGTTTGCAATTTGCCCGGGGCATCAGTATGGGAAACGGTATCAAATGTTACTTCAATGCCATACTTTTCAGTAAACTTTTCAATCATTTCCTGAGCCCATTCTTTAACCCCTTCATCATCTGAATCCCAAAGTTTAAGCGTTGCTCCGGGTTCCGGAACCAGTTCACCGTTGTTTTCATTTCCACCCGGCGTTACATGTAAATCCTGTTTTTGCTGGTCATTCACCGTCTTCTGATTGTCTGCCGTTTTTGTACAGGCCGCTGCCAAAACTGTCACAGAGATTGCCAGCATAAGCGCTAACATTTTCTTAAGCCAACCGGTTTTTCTCACATACATACAAACATCCCCCTTGGAATTATTTATAAAAGGTCAAAAGACCTTATTTTACAAGCAGTCTGCTTGTTGTGCATGCGTTTTCCCACATAAACGAAGCAAAGTAACTACAACATTTCGCATACAACTTGTAAAAAGTAATAGCCGATTTTACCCAAGTTGACTCTATTTCCATGGTTTTCTGAAGCATCGCATGATTTGGATTTAACTGTTAAGCCGAGGTTGCGGCTTTAATCTTTATTATTTTTCATAAAAAAACCGTTTAATTTGCGCAAGCGTTTGTACTATATGTATAATAACATCAATTACAAATTGTGTCAATATGGGTTTGTAAATTTTTCTAGGAATAAAAAAGAAAGGCTGTTCAACTCACATGAACAGCCCAGGATATTAACCCGAAATTAATATAAACCTTCTCACTCGGAAGGAACCCATATCATTTTTTCATCGTCGATTCGCGAATTATTAGCTCAGAAGGAATAATTGCCCTGTTAAAACTTTTATACTCGCTTTTCATGCATGTTAATAAAAGTTCGAACCCCTTAGCACCAAGACTGAAAGCATTTATATCAACAGAAGTCAGAGGCGGTGTAAAATAGCTTGATAAAGGTACATTGTTAAACCCTGCTACCGCCACATCATCAGGTACTTTTAATCCTTTTTCGTTTAAATACTTAATAGCACCAAAGGCAAGCAAATCGTCACACGCAATTACACCTGAAGGTACTATTCCCTTGTCCATAAGCTTTTTCATTAAGTCATATCCCGTGTCATCAACGAATTTGCCTTCAATTATTAAGTCTTCGTTTATCTCAATATTATTGTCCTGTAAAGCCATTTTGTATCCCTTTAACCTGTCAAGAGTTACTATAAATTTACTGTCAACACCGAGAAAAGCTATTTCGGTACAGCCAACTTCAATTAAATGCCGGGTCATCTGATATCCAACCGAAACATTGTCATTATCAACCCAGTTCACTTCATTCTCATTATCAGGCCTTCCGACAATAACAAACGGAAACTGGATTTCTCTAAGATATCGGATTGACGGATCCTTTACACCCGATGAAAGCAGCAAAATTCCCTCTGTTATCCCGCTTTGAGTTAAATCGTTCACAATCTCTCTCTGTTCGTCCATATTCGTAGCACTGGAAATTAATATTTTATAGTTATTTTTATACGCAACCGAAGCAACCCCTCTCAATATTTCAGGGAAAAAAGGGTGCTGGAAAGCCTTTTCGGTTGTACCCATCACCAGGATACCTATGATATTCGTTGATTTCCTGGCTAAAGACCTGGCTATAACGTTAGGATAATAGTTCATTTCCTCCATTATCCTGAATATCTTCTTTTTCGTTGCCTTGCTAATCCTCGGGCTATCCGCGATGGCCCGGGATACAGTTGATGGTGATACATTTGCAGCTTTTGCTATATCGTTTATAGTAACCCTCATACAAAGCTCACTTCCTTTGGTGCAACCGTTTGCTCATTCCAGTATATTATTAATTCAAATTATTGTCAATATCACAGGTTTTCAGAAAAAAAGCACCAAAATTTACTTTTGGTGCCGGTTTCATTATTCCAGTGCCCTGAACTTATGTGTTCAATCAAAAAACTAATTGGTCAATTTATATTAAATTTAAGAACCACCTTAAACAAATCCCCGTCCACATATAGCTCAAGAATTCCATTTTGCAGTTCTGTCAGGCTTTTTGCAATTGAAAGGCCCAGTCCGCTTCCCTCGGTATTTCTTGATCTGTCGCCGCGGACAAACCTTTCAAGCAGTTCTTCGCTTGGTATGTTAAGTGCATACTTTGATATGTTTCTGAAGGTTATAACAGCCTGCCCGTTTATTTTTTCGAGATTCAGATAAACCCTGGTTGAAGGTTGGGCATACTTGCAAATATTGCTCAATAAATTGTCAAAAATCCTCCATAACAGCCTCCCGTCCGCCATAATGAAAATATCTTCATCTGCCTTTTCCAGAATCAGTTCAAGCCCTGCATTTTTTATCCTTTCCTCATATTCTCCTACAGCCTGTGTAAACAGTACACCTATCTCGGTTGGAACCATATTGACAGGCAAATTTCCCGTGGAAGCCTTTGATGCTTCAACCAAATCTTCGGTCAGTTTTTTAAGCCTTGATGACTGTCTGTCCAGAACATCAATATATTCCTTAATTTTCTCATTTTCAATATTTTCCTTTTTAATTAAGTCCACATAATTGATTATCGATGTCAGCGGAGTCTTAATATCATGGGATACATTCGTTATTAACTCGGTTTTGAAACGTTCGCTTTTTAACCTCTCTTCCACCGCCTTTGACATGCCTTCGTTGATCCGGTTCAGATTTTCCCCGTGGGTTCTAAAATCCCAAAACATATGCCTGGTATCAATCTGGTAATTCAAATCGCCAACAGCAATTTTCTGACCGCCCTGCTGCAATTTCTGAAGATTTATTGAAACAATTAGTAAGACCGGACATAATATTGCTTTTTCAAGAATCCACAAAAATATCATCATTGCCCCGTTATCAAAGCTAATACTTATACCCATGAATTCCAGTATCGAAATACAGATTAATACAAGGATCGTTTTCTTTACCAGCGACATATGCTGAAAAATATACTTTATGGCACTTACGATCTTTCTCAAAATTCTGAAAATCAGACTTATAATACGGTATGTTATTGTATTTTTCCACCAGCCACCAAGCTTATACCTTGTAGCAAAGCTCATACATATAAGTAAAGCAAGAAGAATGTCAACTATGGTGAATGAGCTGAATAATATCATGTAACCTACAGTTCCTATATTATACATCTGATCGAATATAAGCGCTTCAAGCAAAACAATTGATAGTATAATTGTTACAAGAAGGTCGAAAGGAATTTTGTCAATTCCGTTAGGTATAATTTTATCTTCGCCCTTTCTTCGGCCTGCACTGCACATGAGGTAAATAAACAGGATGATTGAGAATATAAGGAACATAACAGGAATTACAATTACAGCATAACGCATTTTGTATGCAAAATTTACGAATTGATCCAGGGTATAATAAAAGTCATCTGTATCAAGGTCCTTTTTCACATAACAATCCATTGTGTACGTTACATTTTTACTTTCGACAACATCGCCGTCTGCACCATATATGTACTCCACATCACTGAATTCATATGTCCGGCTTAACTGGAATTCCTGTCCCGCATAATTGCTTAGTATGGTTTCTCCCTCTGAATTTTTTAGAGTGAAGAAGAAATTCGTACTTCGTATATAACAGTTCTCAATTTGGCCGTTTGTTTCATACTGATTAAGCCACCTGTCGGGAAGAAAATAATTATAGAACACATAATTAGCATTTCTCCGTGTATAATGCTCAAACATCTCGATTTTTACATTTTCAGCAGATGTCTCGTAAAATCCGTTTTCATATAACAGGCCTGCTGCAATTAATCCGCCGATAAACCCCATAGTTGATATTACAAATAGGAAAATGGCAACTACTTTCCATACCAGGCTGTGGGTAATTTTATTCATTATCTTTCACCCCGTTCAATTTTATAACCCTGTCCCCATACTACCTTTAAATATCTTGGTTCGGCAGGATTTATCTCCACTTTTTCCCGTAAATGACGTATATGTACTGCTACCGTGCTTTCAGAACCATATGGGTTATCATTCCAAACACGTTTGTATATATCTCTCGGTGAAAACACCTGGCCCGGGTTCTCCATCAGGAGTTTCAGGATTTCATATTCTTTCGGTGTCAAATTAACCGGTTCACCATCAACCGTAACCGTTTTAGCCTTATCATCGATCTCGATGCTGCCTATAACAAGGTTTGAGGGTTTAACATTGGCACCGCCAAGCTGCATATACCGTCTAAGCTGTGACTTTACTCTTGCCAGTACTTCAACAGGATTGAAAGGTTTCGTGATATAGTCATCAGCCCCTATGTTCAAACCTAATATTTTATCCGTATCCTCACTTTTAGCGGTTAGCAGAATTACAGGAATATTGTATTTTTCCCTCAGCTTTACCATGGCTGTAAGCCCATCCATTTCAGGCATCATAATATCCAGTAACACAAGGTGAATATCATGGCTCTCAATAATTTTCAAAGCTTCTTTGCCGGTATACGCCTCATATGTATTATAGTTTTCTGCAGATAAATATATCTTAAGGGCTGAAACAATGTCTTTCTCATCATCGCAAATCAATACGTTATAAGCCATGTCAGCAATCCCCCAATATAATTAATCACAATCAAACAATAAGCCGTTTAATACCACATGTCAACCTTTTAAGCCTTAATTCCCTAAATCCCAAGAAAATTCTCCGGCCATTTTACGATTATACACGATAACAATGCAAATTTACGGTAAGATTACCGATTTATGCTGCTTTTCTACGGATTTGCTTAGTATTTTCTACCATTTCCTTGTCCTTAATAAGCAAAAGATATAATCCTGAAAAAGCCACATTGAAATAATAGGTTATAATTCTCCAAATAAGTATAACAGATACGACCGGAACATTTGTAAATAAATTCTTGAAGAAGAAATACCCTATTCCTTCTGCTCCCCCAGCTGCACCCGGTAACGGTATATATGCAGTTATTTGCAGTAGTATCGCCTGTGAGGTTATAATATCCACAACAGAACCGTATTTTCCTTCAAGGGAAAGAAGCAGGAAAAAGGGAATAATGTACCCAAGAAGCAAATTCAGCATCTGGTAAAAAAATGATTTGATAATAACAACGGGATCGCTGAATATTAATTTGCTTGCATTAATAAAGCATTCAATCCCTTCTTCCTTTTTTTGTGCAAATTTTTCAGGATTTTTAATTATATGGCATTTCCCCAGAAGTTTAAAAACACAATTCACAGCTTTTCGCGCAATATTTTTATTTATCAGGAATAACAGGAAAAACAATACAACAGCTAAATTTATCGAAACCCCAATGGCAAAGAACAAGTTAAAATTCCCAACCATACGGTATAAGGATTTTGCATTTAAAGCAAATGACAAAATACTGGAAATAAACACTGCTGACTGAAAAATCGTTGATTTTACCATAACGACATTGGCGCAGCTCCCCATTGGAATTCCGTCCTTCATCATATAGCCTATCTGAAATGGTTCTCCGCCACAGGCAAAGGGAGTAACCGAATTAAAATACACTCCTGCCATTGTAACGCGAAAAGCTGTGCGTAATGACGCCCTTCCATAAATCTTTTTGGTTATTTCATAGTAACACATCATCTCAGCCAAATAGGAAAGCAAAACACATGCAATTGCCGCTAGCAGCCACTTTATATTCAAACTGAGAAACAAAGTCCGAATTTCGTCGATACTATGATTTTTGAATAATATAAGCAGCATAATTACAAGTATTGAAAAAATAAAAAGTCCACTTATCAGTGACTTCCAAGAATGTTTAGCATCTTCATTTTGCATAGATAAAACGCCTCCAAAAAGCAAATTTCCATAAGCAGCATTCACTGATACAGGATAATATTATGTTACTGATTATACTACGCAATTTCATTGGAGAAGTATGGTAATATACTCAGTAATTTGTTATGTTTTTATTATCAATACCATATACCATTATGTGTATTTTTCAATTAAAATTAAATAGGTAAAATACTTAAAATTTTTTTAAGATTTCTTTAATTATAAGTAAAAATAGGATATGCATGCTTCTTTGTGTTTCCTGAATGCAATTTTACCATATTTATATCTGAATTAGCCGAAAGAAAGAGCTTTTTGCGGCGAAAGAGCCAAAAGAAAACAGGTTCAGACTGCCATCTTTTCAGCGCTCGGAAGGACAGAACAACCGGTATTGCGAAGAGTGTACCATAATTGCTGAACGAGTTCGGACCAAGATGGTCTACAGAAAAAATTAACGGCGCAGCCTTTAAACTGCGCCGTTTAATTTCCATACTTATCAAAGTGGTATTAGATTATGCCTTTCCTGCACAGCCAAGAACGTTAATCAGTTTATGCTTAACAAGCTTCTTAATTTCTTCTCTGGCTGGGCCAAGGTATTTTCTTGGATCGAATTCGCCCGGGTTTTCTGCAAACACTTTACGAATGGTTGCAGTCATTGCAAGGCGAAGGTCGGAATCGATATTAATCTTGCAAACTGCCATTGAAGCAGCCTTGCGGAGCATATCTTCCGGAACACCTTTTGCACCCGGCATCTGACCACCATATTTATTAATGGTTTCCACGTATTCAGGAATAACCGATGACGCGCCATGCAGAACAATTGGGAAGCCCGGAAGCCTTCTCTGCACTTCTTCGAGGATATCAAAACGAAGTTTTGCTTCACCCTTAAACTTATATGCACCATGGCTGGTTCCGATTGCTATAGCCAGAGAATCAACACCGGTACGCTCAACAAACTCTTCAACTTCCTTAGGATCTGTGTAAATTGCTTCCTCTTCGGATACCTTAACTTCATCCTCAACACCCGACAGACGCCCTAATTCAGCTTCTACAACAACACCTCTCGGATGGGCGTAGTCCACAACCTGCTTTGTCAGCTTAATGTTTTCTTCGAAAGGAAGATGTGAGGCATCTATCATTACCGATGTAAATCCACCATCTATACAGGATTTGCAAAGTTCAAATGAATCGCCGTGGTCAAGGTGTACAGCAATAGGAAGATTTGTTTCAATTGTAGCAGCTTCGATTAATTTCATAAGATAGGTATGGTTTGCGTATTTGCGTGCACCTGCTGATACCTGCAGAATTAATGGAGCATTAACTTCTTTTGCTGCTTCGGTAATTCCCTGAATTATTTCCATGTTATTGACATTGAAGGCACCTATAGCGTAGCCTCCTTCATATGCTTTTTTAAACATTTCTTTTGTTGTAACTAATGGCACTTCCATTCACTCCCATCTATTTCAAAAATATAAGATAGCAAACCTAAACATTTGATTTAAGTTTGTTACAAAATTATCATATTAATTTTATCAGACCACAAAATAAAATCAAGGATAAATTTCCCGCTAAACTGTAATTATGCAGTTTTATTATGACACAATCCGGGGTTCTCCATCCTCGTAAACAAGTTTTATGTATTTACTATTATCTGCTTTAAAAAAGAAAATACCATGGTTTCTGATATCAATGTGTATTCTGTTAAATATGCCCGACTGGATAGTCTCAATTATTTTGTCAGCATAATCCAACGGATTATGTTCCGTTCCGGGCGATATCAAAAGGGACAGCCTGCCCTCCATGTCGGGATTCATCACTGATATACGGACACTGCCAGGATTAAACAGATTATTGGTGGGATATACCAAATCCCATTCAAAGATCGCGGTGTTCATACGAACCTCCAGATATTATTGCTAAAAATATCCCTCAACAAGCAAGTTTACCACGAATCCAGTTCGGGGTAAAGAGTTTTGTATACAAAATAAATTCTGTTTACACGGACAAGGTATTTTTCCGTCTCTTTATATGGCAAGGATTTAATCCTGGAATCTTCCCATCCGATGTTATCAGAATCTATCCATCTGCTGACAGTGCCTTCCCCTGCGTTATATGCCGCAAGCGCCAGTTCGGTGTTGCCATCGAACCGTTTAATCAAATACGACAAGTACCAGCAGCCTAACCTGATATTTAACTCAGGATCGTTAAGCTTATCAGTTGTATATTCGGTTATTCCCAACTCAGATGCTATCCATTTGCCGGTTGCTTCGGTTATTTGCATAAGCCCTATTGCACCTTTGTGGGACACTACATTGGCTCTGAACCCGCTTTCTGCCTTCATTACTGCATATACCATTGTTATTTTTACCTGATGGTCTCTGGCATACTTTTCAACCACATCCAAATGGGGGGTTGGGAACATGCTCTTTAATATTTTAGGGGCAACGGCAAAAATAAGAATAAAAAAAAGAAGAATTATGCAAATATACGAAAGCCTTATTTTATGTCGGGCTATATTTCTCATCTTTCAATAATCCCCAAACTTTCTCTTCCAATTCTTTTAACGATCCATCGTTATATATTATTTTGTCGGCAACTGATATATACATTTCATCTGACATTTGAGATTGGATTCTTTTTTTGGCTTCTTCATATGTCAGGCCGCTTCTTTCCATAATCCGGTCAATTCTTGCGGATTCGCTGGCCAATACCACCCAGACGGTATCCACAACATCAAGAAAGCCATGTTCAATTGGAACAATAGCTTCAACAACGACTAGCTTCTTGCCTGAATTCCTGTATTCGTCAACAAGTTTTATTATTATCTCTGCCACGGTTGAGTGGGTTATTTCGTTTAAGCGCTGTAATTCCGCATTGTTTGAAAAAACAATCCCGGCAAGCTTCTTCCTGTTGATTCTTTTATCTTCTCCGATTATTCCGTCGCCAAAGTGTTCAATAATTTCCCTGTATGCAGGCATACCGGGTTCTGTTATTTCTTTTGCTATATCATCGGCAAAAATCACCTCAGCGCCATACTTCCGCAGAATGCGGGCAACAGTGCTTTTGCCCGAGCCAATTACCCCTGTAAGTCCTATTGTAAGCATTTTCCTCACCTTTTCTGTCTTCCGATATGTCTTTATGATGCTTCATACCAATTCCGGCCTATAGAAACGTCAACAGTAAGCGGGACACTTAATTTAACCGCCTCTTCCATGCTTTCTTTTACAAGTTTTTTGACTGTTTCAAGTTCATCATCAAAAGTTTCAACAACCAGTTCATCATGAACCTGCAAAATCAGCCTGGACTTAAGGCCGGAATCTTTAAGAGCCTTATAAACCTTCACCATTGCAATCTTTATTATATCTGCCGCAGTCCCCTGGATGGGTGTATTCATTGCAACCCTTTTGCCAAACGAACGCTGGTGGAAATTCTTCGATGCCAGTTCAGGAAGATACCTTCTTCTGTGGAACATCGTTTCAACATACCCCTGCTCCTGCCCTATTCGGACAATCTCATCCACATATTCCTTTACTTTAGGATACTTCAAAAAATAACCGTCGATATACCGTTTGGCTTCCTTCCGGGTAATCCCCAGGTCCCTTGACAGGCCGTAATCACTGATGCCGTATACAATTCCGAAATTCACGGCTTTAGCCCTTCTCCTAAGTTCGGGTGTTACATTTTCCCGATCCACATCAAATACCAGCGACGCAGTTGAGGTATGGATATCTTCTCCGTTAACAAAAGCGTTTATTAATGCTTCATCGCCGGTTATATGGGCAAGTACCCGAAGTTCTATCTGGGAGTAATCTGCATCTACAAACACGGCATTTTCTGCCGACGGAATGAAAGCTTTCCGTATTTCCCTTCCCATTTCATGGCGGATGGGAATATTCTGCAAATTCGGTTCTGTACTGCTGATACGGCCGGTGGCAGTTACTGTCTGGTTGAAGCTGGAATGAATTTTTCCTGTAACAGGATTAATCACTTTTTCAAGCCCTTCGGCATACGTTGTGTAAAGCTTGGTAAGCTGGCGGTATTCAATAATGCATGGTATTATATCATGCTTGTTGTATAGCTCTTCCAGAACCTCCACATCAGTGGAGTATCCGGTTTTAGTGCTTTTCACAACCGGAAGGTTTAACTTTTCAAATAGTATGGCACCGAGCTGTTTTGGCGAGTTAATGTTAAACTCTTCCCCTGCCAGCATATAAATTGCCTTTTCAAGAGTACCAATGCGGGATGAGAGAACTTCACCGTATTCGCGGAGTCTGGCTGCATCCACCTTGAAACCATGGTATTCCATACTGGCAAGAACAGTTACAAGGGGCAGTTCTATATTATTATACAAATCTTCCTGTTGATTCTCCTTAAGCGCTTTTTTCTGCAACGGCCACAAATCATAAATTGCTTTCACGTTTTGGCCGCTGTACTCAGCCAATATATCCGGAGAAATTTCAGAGTACTTTTTCAATCCCTTTCCTTTTCCCAGAAGTTCATCCATCGACGGAACAGTGCGGGTCAGGTATTTGTAGGAAAGGCTTGTTATCGGGTAACTGCTCCTTAAAGAGTCTATCAGGTATTCGGCAATCATTGTATCAAAGATAAGGCCGTTAAACTCAACACCATACTTTAACAGCCAGGTAATCCACTCTTTGATATTATGCCCCGTTTTATGGATATTCCCGTCCTGCCACAGCTCTTTAAGCTCAGTTGCAATTAAGTTCTCAGGAAGTTCATGGCCTGTTTCAAAATAGAATACCTCTTCTTCATTGCACAATGCCAGGCCTGAAAGATGTAAACTGAAAGAATCTTCCTTGTCAATTAACTGAAGAATGGCAACAGTTTTCTGTTTCAGCAAGTATGGAACCCACTTAAGCAGCTCGGCCTTTGTTGAAACATGATTTATTTCTATTTCCTTCAGCGTGGTGGGAAGCTCCTGTTCATTGACTGATAACAGATCCATTTTTGTAATGAGGCTTTCAAACTCAAGTTTCCTGAAAACATTTAAAAGCTCGATGCGGTTTATTTCTTTTCTTTTTATTTCATCCAATGAACCGCAGCAATCCAATTCCCTGAAAATGGTGCCTAGAGTGCGGCTTAAAAAGGCCTGTTCCTTATATTCAATCAAAGATGCTTTAAGTTTTGGCTGTTTTATTTCATCAATATGCTCATATACGCCTTCAAGCGTTCCATATGCTGAAATAAGGCTTAAGGCAGTTTTTTCACCAATTCCCGGAACACCCGGAATGTTATCCGAAGAATCACCCATAAGCCCTTTCACATCAATCAGTTGATGGGGTAAAACTCCGTATTTTTCTATAATAGCCTGTTTATCATACAGATTTGTCTCTGTCTTTCCTGCTTTTGTTGAAGGCAGAATTACTTTTGTCCTGTCGCTGATAAGCTGGAAAGAATCCCTGTCACCCGTTAATATAAGAACGTCAAAATTCTCTTTTTCTGCCTTCAATGAAAGGCTGCCGATTATATCGTCTGCTTCATACCCTTCCTGTTCAATTATTGTGATGTTCATTGCGCGAAGGACCTCTTTCGCAAGAGGAAGCTGCATTGCGAGTTCGTCAGGCATGCCTTTTCTCTGCGCTTTATATCCCTCGTACATATTATGGCGAAATGTCTTTGCCTTAAGATCAAAAGCCACGGCGATATAATCCGGGTTCTCCTCTTCAACATACTTATTCAGTATATTTACAAAAGCAAAAACCGCATTGGTATATAAGCCTGTGGACGTAGTCAGCATGGAACGTCCTGAAAGAGCATAAAACCCGCGGTTTAAAATACTGTTTCCATCTATTAAAATTAACTTGGAACTCATTTTTCCCTCCCGGTAAATTTCCCGTAAATAAACAGGGCTAAATCACCATACTACAAACCGAACTCCTCCGTAAGGAGGAGTTTCATAACAATAATACACTATTTTTGCACCGGATGAAAGGTGTTGTTAATTTTTCTTTTCTATTATAATCTTTATAAATTCGTCTTCATCCTGCCCTTTATCGGAGGAGGGAACCGAATCAACCTGAATATCAGGGAAAGCAGACTGTATTTCATTTATAAAACATTTCTCAACTTTTTCACTGGTATAAACCAATTTTAACTCAACGACATTACTGCGTGTACCGCCCCTGTATGCCTTTATATAATCCTCAAGGTAAGCCGTATTGCTTTCACGGGATTTCCCGATTTTTTCATCTATAGCCATTATGGATTCAATTGCTTTGCCAATATCGTCAACGTATATGGTAATTTCAGTATTATATTTTTCTGTTATAGCTGTTTTATCCGATGACTCCTTAAAGTGTACTATAACTCCTGAATCTTCCTGATTTTTAATATCATCCGGGATGTTATCCATACTTTGGGCAATACTATGCTTCTGAGGATCTTCAGCATCTTCCCGAATTGCACCGGCGCTTCTATTGTCTTCCTGGCCGACAATTCTGGGAGCAGAAAACTCAACGACAGACGGCCCTAAAGCCATTGGTGCAGCATCGGATGCAGATTTTTTGCCCGCAACAGGTCCGTTGCGAGTAGATCCGGTATCGAAAAATCCCAAACGTATGGCAAACCCAAGAGTAACCACTATAACAAAACCTGCTGCTATTTGGGAAAACAGTTTGATTTTCCCTTTCCTGTTTCTATCAGCCGTCATATCTTCCCGTGCTTTTTCAAGCCTGGTATGCAGGGAGGAACTAAATCCATCGGGTAATTCTTCTTCCAATTCACTACAGGTTGAAACGATTGTCTTCAGTATGTCAAATTCGTGGGCACATGAATCGCACTCTTTCAGATGCTCTTCGATGTCTTTCATTTCACTTTCTGACATTTCCCCATCAATATAGGCAGACAGATGTTCCAAGCAATATTCACACCTGTTCATGAATTTCCCCCCTTTCTGATATATTTGACGACATAATCCTGAAAAAGTTCCGACCTTTGCATAATAATCTTTTTCAAGCCTGACCTGGCACGGTTTATTCTTGATTTTATTGTTCCCTCATTTACATTAAGGGTATCCGCGATTTCTTTATAAGACAGATCCATTATATCCCTGAGAATTAAAACCTGCCTGTGTTCATCAGACAGGGAGTCCATCGCATCCCTTACCATTTTTTTCAGTTGATTTTTTTCAACCAGCTCATCAGGACCTGGAGCTTCTTCTTCAATTTGAATTGACTGTTGGCTGTCATTTGCCACTGCACCCTGTTCCATTGAAATCACGACGGCTTTGTTTCTTTTTCTTAAAAAGTCGGTGCATACATTCATAGTTATTCTATACAGCCAGGTAGAAAAACTGGAATCTCCCCTGAACTTCCCAATTGACGTAAAGGCGCGAACAATAGCATCCTGAGCAAGTTCCTGAGCGTCCTCATGATTTTTTGTCATTCTTAATGCTATATTATATACCCTTTTCTGATGGGACTGAATCAGAGTCTCGAAAGCTTCAATATCCCCACTGACAGACAGCTCTATCAGTTTTTTCTCTGTTGCGTCCAATTCTTAACCCCCTCTGTATACGATGTCCCAAGTATCGGCTTAAATACGCGGTAATCAGAATAAGAACTTCATTTTTAACTAAAAGACCCAATATTGTATGCTATTTATGATTTATTGTATAATAAAAACATTCTAATTTCCATATTATTTAATGTTTTATTTGACATTTGTGAAAAAATGCAGTTTAATATTCTCGTTTAGGTCATCTGTTCATGATGTTTTATTAACAGGAAATTCAGGTTAAAATTATAGGTAAACCCAATTTAAGGTATTAAAGCATTAAGGAGCATAATAATGGTTAAGTTAATAAATACCATACGTTTTTATTCAGCGCTTTTCCTTGGCAAATTAGCTATATACCTGTTACGTATTACGGGTTCAGGTGGTACAAGCTTTCCCGGAAAACTGGCCATTTCCGTCTGCCCTGATATTCTGCGGGTTCTTGGATCCAAATACAGGATAATTATGGTTACAGGTACTAACGGGAAAACTACTACTTCCAGAATTATAGAACAAATCCTTAAAGAAAACCATATTAAATATATAGCAAATAAGTCCGGGGCTAATTTAATAAGCGGACTGGTAACAACACTTATATCCGATGTAAAATTCAACGGTACACCCACGTCCCATACAGCGTTGCTGGAAGTCGACGAAGCGGCCTTCCGGGCTGCATCAAAACATATTCATCCCGCGGTCCTTGTAGTAACAAATTTTTTCCGCGACCAGCTTGACAGGTACGGTGAATTGTACAGTACTGTAGAAGCTGTTAAAGAAGGAATATTAAATAATCCCGATACAACACTTATACTTAACGGTGACGATTCTCTCTGCGCTTCCTTGGGAAGGGATGTGAAAAACCCTGTTATTTTCTATGGAATGGACAAATTGCCCGAATCTGAAGAAGATAACGGCGAAGTTTCGAACAGTGATGCTTCATATTGTATTTATTGCAAAACGAAATACGAGTATCTTTACCATACTTACAGCCACCTGGGTTTTTTCCGGTGTCCGGAATGCGGCTATAAACGGCCCGAACCATTGGTGCATGTTGTCAGGATACCTGCTATGACAAGTGAGTTTACGGCAGTGGTTTTCAATACTCCTTCCGGCAGCTTCCAGGCCCGTATAAACCTGCCAGGCATGTATAATATCTATAATGCGCTGGCTGCGGTCACTTTTGCAGAAGCCCTCGGTTTTTCCCACGAAGGAACGGCAAAAGCACTTTCTACTTTTGAAAGCGGCTTTGGCCGTATGGAATCAATATCTTTAGGCGAGAAAAACATCCAGGTTATTTTAATTAAAAACCCTACAGGTTTGAGCCAGGTTTTAAAATACCTTGCAACTGTGGAAAAACCTTCTGTTATTTGTTTTATGATTAATGACAATGCTGCTGACGGTACAGATATTTCCTGGCTCTACGATGTTGATTTTGAACCACTTAAAAATATACAAAACCGGGTTTCAAAAATTTATGTATCGGGTATCCGTGCAGAAGATATGGCAGTACGTTTAAAATATGCCGGTATCTTTACCGATCACATAATAATTGAGAAAAACAACCCGGCAATGCTTGATTCTGCCCTTAGTACACTTAATATGGGCGAAACGCTTTTTATTCTTCCAACCTATACTGCACTGCTGGATATAAGGAAACTGCTGAAAAAAAGATTCAAATTGAAAAATTTCTGGCAGTAACGTGAGAAGGAGTTTTATTTTATGTATGAAATAAGTATCTGCCACTTATACCCCGATCTTTTGAATTTGTATGGGGACTACGGCAATATACAGGCACTGGTTAGGAGACTTGAATGGCGCGGTATTAATGTTAATGTCCATCCGGTCTCTATTGGTGACCCCTTTCTGCCTGATGCGTATGACATAGTTTTCATAGGCGGTGGTCAGGACTATGAGCAGGATATTCTGCATAAGGATCTTTTGGCTCTCAAAAAGAAACCATTAATCGAGGCTGTTGAAAACGGCACGGTATTTCTTTGTATTTGCGGGGGGTACCAGTTAATGGGCCATTATTATAAACTCAGTGACGGAACCGAAATAGAATGCCTCGGCGCAATGAACCATTGGACAATTGGACATGAAAAGCGTTTAATCGGAAACATTGTATTTAAGGTTGATGGTCTAAAACAGCAGCCCGATAGTTTGGTAGTGGGGTTTGAAAACCATTCGGGAAAAACATATCTGGGAGACGGAGTGTCCCCGCTGGGGAAAGTGGTGTACGGCAGCGGCAATAACGGTGAAGACGGTTATGAAGGCGCAAGATATAAAAATGTATTCTGCTCATACAGCCATGGCAGTCTCCTGCCAAAGAACCCCGGGCTTACCGATGAACTTATTACTATTGCGCTTAAAAGGAAATACAGGGATTTTGTTTCATTACAGCCCCTTAACGACAGAATTGAGGCACTGGCCCGTGAGAGCATGATAAAAAGACTTTTAAAGGTATAAATTTTTTATAGCGGTTAAAAATGGAGCTGTTCGTTGTAACAGCTCCATTTCTGTTCAGAACTTAAGGTTTTTAATTCTTTCAATCGCTTTTATGGTGTTTTCCCGGCTGCCAAAAGCGGTAAGCCTGAAATATCCTTCTCCGCTCGGGCCAAAACCAACACCCGGTGTTCCAACCACATGAGCATCTTTCAGGAGTTTGTCAAAGAATTGCCATGAATCATAACCGTCTGGCGTTTTCAGCCAGATATAAGGTGCATTTACACCACCGAACACCTTAATACCCAAGGCAGCTATTCCCTCTCGTATAATTCTGGCATTCTCCATATAATAAGCTATTTCTTCCCTGATTTGCTTCTGTCCCTCTTCACTGTAAACTGCTTCGGCACCTCTCTGAATAATGTATGCCACTCCGTTGAACTTTGTTGAATGCCTCCTGTTCCAGAGCTTGTTCAACTCAACGGGTTCTCCTGACTTTGTATATCCTTTGACGGTTTTTGGGACAACGGTATATGCACATCTTGTACCTGTAAATGCCGCATTTTTCGAAAAGCTTCGGAATTCTATTGCAACTTCCCTGGCACCTTCAATTTCGTAAATGCTGTGTGGAATTTCGGGTTGAGTAATATATGCCTCGTAAGCGGCATCGTATAAAATAATTGCCCTGTTTTCCCTTGCATAATCCACCCATTGCTTTAGCTGCTCTTTTGTTAAAGTTGTTCCGGTTGGATTATTCGGGTAGCATAAATAAATCATATCCACCTTTTTTTCCGGCAAGGACGGTATGAAGCTGTTTTCTGCGGTACATGGCAAATAAACAAGATTGGTCCACTTTCCTGCCACGCTGTCATAATCCCCGATTCTTCCTGCCATCGCGTTGCTGTCCACATAAACCGGGTATACCGGATCTGTTACCGCAACAACATTGTCGATTCCAAATATCTCCTGCATATTAGCTGTGTCGCTTTTGGCTCCGTCGCTGATAAATACTTCATCAGCGGATAAATCAATGCCCCGGGCATTATAATCATGTTTTATTATTTTTTCAATAAGGAAGTCATACCCCTGTTCAGGGCTGTACCCCCTGAAGGTTTCGGGCTTCGCCATCTCATCGGTGGCCTTGCGGATTGCCTCTACAATTGCCGGGACCAAAGGAAGTGTTACATCCCCAATACCAAGGCGTATTATATCGGCATCAGGGTTTTCCTGCCTAAACGCATTAACTTTCCTCCCTATGTTCGCAAAAAGGTAACTGCCGGGCAGTTTCAGGTAGTTTTCATTTACATATGCCATAGCTGCATTTCTCACCTCTCTTATTCAGACATGCTATTATTCACGATAAAATGGCTTATTCCGGAGTTGAATAAAGCAAAAACCAGCATGGAACCCTACACGTCCAGAAATCCTGTGAAAACATAAGTTGCAGGTCCGGTTTTATATACGTGGTTATTTTCTTCGTTCCATTCTATTGTTAAGTTTCCTCCGAGCAGTTCAACAGTTGCCTTTCTTTCCGACAACCCGTTAAGGCAGGACGCTACCAGAACCGCACAGGCGCCTGTGCCACATGCCATGGTTTCACCTGCTCCTCTTTCCCAAACCCTCATCTTTAAGTAAGACCGGTTCACAACTTCAACAAATTCTGCATTTATCCTTTTCGGGAAAAGGGGATGGTTTTCCATTAACGGGCCGACTTTTTCCAGGGGAAAATCCTTAACATTCCTGACATAGGTTACCGCATGGGGATTTCCCATTGACACACATGTAACATGGTATGCTTCATCCATGATTTTTACCGGCTCATTTATAAACCTGTCAAGGCTGCTATCCACAGGAATATCCCCTGTCTTAAGCACAGGTTCTCCCATATCCACCCTTACAAGCTCAACTTTCCGGTCTTTCCCGGGAAATAACTCAAGGATCTTTATTCCTGCAAGGGTTTCTACCGTCACGGTTTCTTTATCGGTCATCCTGTTGTCGTATACATATTTACCCACGCATCTGATGGCATTACCGCACATTTCTGCTTCTGAACCGTCGGAATTGAACATCCTCATTCTGAAATCGGCTTTCTCTGAAGGCAGGATCAATACCAGCCCGTCAGAACCGACGCCAAAATGCCGGTCACTGACAAATCTGGCCAATTCAGCGGGATTTTCAACCCTCTCCTCAAAGCAGTTTATATATACGTAATCATTGCCCAAACCATGCATTTTTGTAAATTTCATATTATCTCCCAATAAAACGGCAATTGAATAATCCATTTATCATTGTATTTGGCATCAGAAATCAGCGTGATTAACAGTTCTCGGGAATGGTATCACATCACGGATATTCTGCATTCCGGTTATATACATCAAAGCTCTTTCAAAACCGAGTCCAAAACCGGCATGCCTGGTTCCGCCGTATTTTCTCAGTTCAAGGTACCACCAGTAGTTTTCCATATCCAATCCCATTTCGTTAATTTTCTTTTCAAGAACATCATATCTTTCTTCACGCTGGCTGCCCCCGATAATTTCACCCACGCCTGGAACAAGCAAATCCATAGCAGCAACGGTTTTTCCATCATCATTGAGCCTCATGTAGAATGCCTTAATATCCTTTGGGTAATCGGTAACAAATACCGGCTTCTTAAAGTATTTCTCTGTCAGATACCGTTCATGTTCGGTTTGCAGGTCGCATCCCCAGTAAACAGGATATTGGAAATCCTGATCGGCTTTCTCAAGAATTTTTATGGCATCGGTATACGTTACATGTTCAAAACTGGAGTTTTTAACATGGGTAAGTCTTTCAATGAGCCCCTTGTCAACAAAGTTGTTGAAAAACTCCATATCTTTCGGGGCGTTTTCCATCACATAATTGATGATATATTTCAACATCGATTCAGCCAGTTCCATATCATCCTTTAAATCGGCAAAAGCAATTTCTGGCTCTACCATCCAGAACTCAGCCGCATGGCGTGCGGTGTTGCTGTTTTCTGCCCTGAATGTCGGTCCAAAGGTATAAACCTTTGAAAAAGCCATGCAGTATGTTTCAACAGAAAGCTGGCCGCTAACCGTAAGATTGGTTGACTTTCCGAAAAAGTCCTCTGAAAAATCCACTGCCCCGTCCTTGCCTTTAGGCAGGTTATTCATGTCAAGGGTGGTAACCCTGAACATTTCTCCTGCACCCTCACAGTCACTGCTGGTAATTATCGGTGTATGCACATAAACAAAGCCATTTTCCTGGAAGAACTTGTGGATTGCATATGCAAGTATCGAACGCACCCTGAACACTGCCGAGAATGTATTGGTTCTTGGCCTTAAATGGGCTATGGTTCTTAAGTATTCAAATGTATGCCTTTTCTTCTGTAATGGATAGTCGGGAGTGGATGTACCTTCTATTTCTATGGAAGTTGCCTTTATTTCAAAAGGTTGCTTGGCCTGAGGTGTTTCAACCAGGTTTCCTTTTACAATCAGGCTGCTGCCAACATTTAATTTAGATATTTCAGGAAAATTCGGAAGCTGGTCATCAAATACAACCTGCAGGTTCTGGAAGCATGATCCGTCGTTCAATTCAATAAAACCAAAGGTCTTTGAAAGGCGGATGGTGCGAACCCAGCCGCAAACCGTCTGCTCACCTTCTGTATATTGCGATGTGTTTTCAAACAGTTTCCTAATTTCAGTTCTCTCCATCGTTTCATCTCCTGTCATCATTGCTTAATCAACATTTTATACCATTTAAGAAACAGATATAACATAATAATATATTTTTGATTGTAAAAACTCAACATTTTTATTTAAGCATTGGGACCAAAATTTTCAACTTCAAAATACTCTCCCTGCCAGTTCCTGAATGTTGCCTTATCCTTGCCGAGACAAAGCATATAGTTTGGCATGATTGGCGTTTTGCCCAGGCCTTTCGGCCCGTTTATGATATATGTAGGAATAGCAAGCCCCGAAGTCCTTCCACGCAGGCTTTCCATTATTTCCAGCCCTTCCTCTATTTTTACCCAAAAATGACTTGTACCTTTCACAGTTTTAGGATGGAATATGTAATATGGTTTTACCCGTATTGTCAGAAGCTGTTGGTTCAGCTTCCTTACAACATACTTGTCATTATTCACACCATTCAGCAACACCATCTGGTTTCCAATGGGTATTCCGGCATCTGCCAGCATTTCGCATGCTTTTTTGGCTTCGGGAGTTATTTCCCTCGGATGGTTAAAATGAGTATTTACAAACACGGGATGATATTTCTTCAAAACATCAACAAGGCTTTTTGTAATTCTCTGGGGCAATGTTACCGGTGTTCTCGATCCAAAACGGATTATTTCAACATGGGGTATTGCTCTCAGCTCTTTTAACATCCACTCCAGCAATTCATCAGAGGCTAAAAAGGCATCCCCGCCTGTTATCAATACATCACGTATTTCCTTGTTTTCACGTACATATTCTATCGCCGCCTGAATTTTTGACCTGGGAACAATCCTGTCGGTTTCCCCGATTAGCCTTCTTCGTTGGCAGAACCTGCAAAACATTCCGCAAACATTTGTAATTTTTATAATTAACCGGTCGGGATATCTTCTTGTAATAATTTCATGAATTGCGGTCCCTTTTTCATCCATCGGATCAAGCTCTCCCAAATCATTAAGTTCGTCAGCCGACGGAATTGCCTGTTTTCTAATCGCACAGTCAGGATTATCGGGAACCACCAATGACAAGTAGTACGGTGATACTGCGAATCGGTATCTTGACGCCACTTCGTTTATATTGTTTATTTCTTTTTCGGTTAATTGAATAATCCCGGAAAGGCCTTCGGATGATGTAAACCGGTTTTTAATCTGCCAATGGTAATCATTATAGTCTTCTTCGGTGGCATTCAGGTACTTAAGAATTTTCTTTTTCTGATATGCTATTTTTTCATAATCTTCAATACCTGTTAAAATACTGTCTTTGATATTTTCGTAATCTGAAATCTCATTCCTGAGTTGCTCAAAACGATCTTTTGGCTCTTTGAAATACTCCATCTTTCAACCTCTCTTTCTTTTAAAATAAAATAAACTGAACATTACGGTCAATTATCTTTCTTTACAGGATAATTAACCAAATCAATTAGCGCCTTGTGCTGATTGCACCCATAATACGGGCATTAAAGCGCATTCTGTCCAGGTTATGCAACACATCCGCAAGTATTTTGCTGTAATGCACAAATTTTAGCGTAAAAGCTGTTAATCCCCAGAAATAAAATCAAATGCCTGGCTTAATGAATACAGAAAATAAAACCTATCAAAGGTTCTAATCTAACTGGGTTAAAAAATGCAGCAGAATGATGAGTTTACACCGGTTAAATTTATTATATCAAAAAAATTACAATTTCTCAAATTTCAGAACTGTATTCCCCGATGCCGCCAAATGGTCTTATATCAATTGCTTAAGAATTGATTCATATTTTTCGGCATTGACATTTGCATAATTGAACACAAAAAAGCCGTCCCACAATTCAGTCAGATATGGACTGTTAATCTTCCTTATATTATCTTTTTGATTTTTTTCAATTTCAATGAGAACAAAAGTGCCTGTATCAGATGAATGGATTTTTAACCGTCCTTTAAAGCATTTGGCAGTTTTGTTAAGAGTCTTGAGTTTCTCAGAGCATTTTTTCCTCAACCGGCGAAGATGTTTTGCATACAACCCTTTACTTATATATTCAGACAAAACAAGCTGTTCTGCGGTGGAAACTGTTGATCTGTAGCCGGTAATCATGGTTTTATACCTTTCATTGAGAAAATCGGGCAGGATCATGTAGCTTATGCGCAATGAAGGCGCTATAACAGTTGAGAAGGAGCCTATGTAAACAACACGCCCGCTGTTGTCAAGGCTGTATAATGACGGGACCGGCCTTCCTGAAAGCCTGAGTTCGCTGTCATAATCATCCTCCAGTATATAACCGTCCGTGCAGTCAGCCCATCTGATAAGCTCCATTCTTTTTTGGATTGGCATTACCATGCCGGTGGGATACTGATGGGATGGGCTTGTATAACAGACAGCGGCCTCTGATTTTAAAAGAGATTCGATATTTATACCGTCGCTGTCAAGATTTACAGGATGCAATTTATAGCCCCTTTTCTGAAAAACCGGCCTTACATCAACAAAACCAGGTTCTTCAAAAGCAACGTCAGGTTTTACAATTCCTGAGGCGATGTCGCAAAAAATATGCAAAAGGGTCTGCACTCCCGAACCAATAATTATTTGATCAGGACTGCAAACAACTCCTCTGGCCTTGTACGTATAATCGGCCAAAGCTTTCCGAAGTTCTGCCTCTCCTCGCGGATTTCCTTCAATAAACAGCCGTTTCCCGGAATCCCTCATGATTTGGCTGTATATCTTTCTCCATTCACTAAAATCAAAGAATTCGGTATCCGGATAATCATCGCTTACCGGTGTGTTTTCATCCTGCACCGTTTTTTCCGCAGGAGAACCTGAAACATTTATATATAACGGGTCCAGGCTGGACGCGAAATAACCTTTCTGAGGAATACTGTATATATATCCTTCAACCATTAACTGGTTATAAGCATTTTCAACGGTCGTTGAGCTTAATCCCAGCTCTTTTGATACCTGCCGTATTGATGGCAGTTTACAGCCCTGTTCCATGTTTCCTCTTTCTATTTCCCTGCGTATGCAGAAATAAAGCCTTACATATTTAGGCATGTTTGAATTCTGGAATTCATACCACGAAGATTCAAAAACCATAAACTGTCCCCTTCATTTTTTAAAAAACTGTCACTTTTACAGTGGTCAGTTATATGCTATATTATATCATAACAAAAATTGGAGGCAAGATATAATTGAACCGAACTTCAACAGGAGTGATGGAAATGGCCGGAAATAACAGTAAGTTAAAAAAAATAATATTAACCGGATTAATGACTGCTCTTGTTTTTTTATCCACCAGCATTATAAAAATTCCCACTGTAAATGGTTATATCCACCTCGGCGACGGGTTTATATTCCTATCAACCCTTTTGCTTGGCCCGGTTTACGGGGCTTTTGCATCAGGCGTAGGTTCGATGCTGTCCGATATCCTCTCCCCGTATGCGCAATGGGCAATACCGACATTAATTATAAAATCGCTTATGGCATTAATAATGGGGCTGGTTATAAGTCACAGGACAAAAAGGGATATCCTGATTTCAGCGGCAACAACGGTAACTGTGTGGATCACTTTTTTTGCCGTTGTCAAAAATGCGCTGGCAAAAGCAATCAGCTTTTCGGTTTACAACCTGGCAGAGGTTTTGGAGGATTCACCTGAAAACGTAATTAAAGCTGCCAGCGACACCCAGTGGAAATTGACAGCAGCAACCGTTGTCGTTATAATTATAATATTTGCAATTATACTATATTTTGCACGAAAGCAAAACGCACAGGTCATACGTGCCGGAGTTGTTCTTGGAATGCTCAGCTCAGGTGCATGCATGGTGATAGGGTATTACTTTGCCGAGTATATACTTTACGGTAACCCTATTTCACCTGTTTTCAGCGTTCCAATGAATTTAGTTCAGCTTGTGACCGGAATTGTTATAACGATAGCCCTCGCACCTGCCCTGCTGAAAGCAAATGAGTTATTCGAAGGTAAGAATAATCCATAGTAAACAGATAAAAGCGAGATGTTTTACTTCTGAACACAGGCTTACCGGCACAGGCATAAGCCTGTGTACGGCGGCTTATGGGCAGTAACAAGTAATAACGGGAGAATTTACATGAAAAAAACGTACAGAATTATTGACATCCATACCCACATTTTTCCTGACAAGGTTGCTGAAAAAGCAGTCTTAAATATTGGAAATTATTATAACCTTAAAATGTCCGGAAAAGGGACGGTTGATGATCTGCTGGAGACCGGCAGGCAAAACGGTGTTGAAAAATTTGTGGTACATTCATCGGCAACCCATGCTGAACAGGTTAGAGCAATAAATGATTTTATTGCCAAAACAGCAAAAGAACACGATAATATTATAGGTTTCGGAACGCTTCATCCCGGCATCAAAAATCCCGATGCCGAAGTTCAGAGAATTATTTCATCAGGACTTAAAGGCATAAAACTGCATCCTGAATTCCAGAATTTCAATATTGACGATCGGTCAATGATGCCGATATATGCTTCCATCCAGGGAAAACTTCCGTTGCTCATCCATATGGGAGATGAAAATCGTGATTCCTCAAGCCCTGAAAGGCTTTCAAACGTACTTCGGCTCTTTCCTGATCTAACCGTAATTGCGGCTCATTTCGGAGGTTACAGGATGTGGAATGACTCCTGCAGGTACCTTACAGGGAAAAACCTGTACATGGATACATCCAGTTCCCTTGCTTTTCTTAAGCCCGAAGAAGCTGTAAATATGATTAGAAACCACGGTGCCGGCAAATTCCTTTTTGGTACCGACTATCCGATGTGGGATTTCAGTGAAGAGCTGGACAGGTTCCTTAATTTGGATTTGACTGAGCAGGAAAAAGATGCAATCCTGTACTCAAATGCTGCCAGGCTGCTGAACATTTGAAAGGACAGCAGCCAAAACGAAGGAACCCTCCGAAATATAACTTCTTATCTCAACATACCAACTATCAGCGGAGCGGTAATAATGGACAATATAGTGGACAGCATAACGGCTTTGGATGCAAATATCGCATCCTTGTTGAACAAGTCGGCGAATATTGTGGTAGTTGCAGCTACCGGCATTGAAAGAGCTGTAACAACAACTGACGTAACTGTCATCGGAACACCTATCAAATATAAAATTCCATAAGCAAGCAAAGGCATTAAAATTAATCTTACTGCAGCTACATAATATACCTTGAAATCATTTACAAGTTCCTTCACCTTTGTGGTGCTGATTAGCGCTCCTATTATAAGCATGGACAGCGGCATTGTCATGTCGCCGACATACGCAACCGCGCTTCTTACTACATCGGGCACCGGAATACGGAAAACAAAAATGATAATGCCCACATAAACCGCAATGACCGACGGGTTAAGCAGTGCTTTTTTCAGCAAACCCTTCATTCCTCCGCTTTCCTTTGCATCCCCGTACATGGTATAACCAAAAGTCCAGACAAAAATATTAAAAGCGACAATGTAAAAAGAGCCTAAAAATACTCCATCCTGACCATAGAGAGCCTTCATCATGGGAAGCCCTATAAAAGCTACATTTGAAAAGACGGAAGAGAAACGCATTATAGGTTTGACATTTTCGTTAAATCCCCTGAATAGTACACTTGACAGTAAAATACTCAAGAAGTAAAAACATATGGCTATTAAAAATACAAACAAACCATTTTTTAATTTTTCTGCTGAATACTCAAAGAAAAATGAACCAAGCACCAGCAACGGATTGGTTACATATAACAAAAGTTCTGAGAGTTTTTTCGATGCGCCGTCTGCTATAATGCCTTTCTTACCGGCAACAACACCCACAATCATAATAATCAGCAGAATTATAACCTGTCTTAACACAATCAGAAAATTCATTTTGTCCCCCTGAAATCCGTGAAATATTATGTTAACTTTTGTAGCACAGCTAAACACTATTTTATCACAGTTATCCAGTTCAATAAATAGTAGTATTATACCAAATTAAGGTGGCAATTCAGCCACCTTTTGTAATTTATTCTATTTTTATAACATCGTATCCTGCATCTTCAACAGCTTCTTTTATTACATCATTACCAACCTCATGTGCAAGTTCAATTTCGGCACACTTCTCTTCAAGGCTGACCCGTACATCCTTTACACCGTCAATTTGGATCAATGCTTCATGAACATGCTTAACGCAGTTATTGCATGACATTCCTTCAATATATACTTTTTTTGGCATTTCATTCACCTCCTGAAACAGCTTTGCTGTCTTTGATATTTATTTTAACCTTTTTTATTTTAATGCAGTCTATTCATGTATCGGCTTAAATCTTTTCAGTCTTAAAGCATTCGTCAGAACCGATACCGAACTGAAAGCCATTGCAGCCGCTGCAATCATGGGATTCAGAAGCGGGCCTCCGAAAAGGTGCAACAACCCTGCTGCAACGGGAATTCCTGCCGTATTATAGGCAAATGCCCAGAACAAATTCTGTTTTATATTTCGGATGGTTCTTTTGCTTAATTGTATTGCCGTGGGCACATCCATCAAATCACTTTTCATCAGGACAATATCTGCCGATTCCATGGCTACATCGGTACCTGATCCGATTGCTATTCCTGTATCTGCCTGTGCCAATGCCGGCGCATCATTTATCCCGTCGCCCACCATTGCCACTTTATAGCCTTCCTGCTGAAGCTTCAACACTTCGTTTGCCTTATCCTGCGGAAGCACTTCGGCCAGAACCCTGTCTATTCCTACCTGGCGTGCAATTGCAGATGCGGTTTTTTTGTTATCTCCGGTAAGCATTGCAACTTGTATGCCCATTCTGTGCAACTTCTCTATTGCCTTTTTACTGCTTGGTTTTATGACATCGGCAACAGCAATGACTCCTTCCTCTTTACCGTCGACCGCAACAATCATCGGTGTTTTTCCTTCGGTTGACAGCCTTTCTAATTCTGCCCCCAGCGTTAATTTTATATTCCTGTCCTCCATTAGTTTTTTATTACCGATTAGCACTTGCTTCCCGTCAACAATCACTTCAATGCCTTCACCCGGGATTGCTTCAAACTTTTCTGCTGCAAGCAGGTTCAGATTGCGTTCCAATGCGCTGTTTACAATTGCTTCTCCCAGCGGATGCTCTGAACCTTTTTCGGCAGAAGCCGACAGTCTCAGCAGTTCATCCTCATTAATACCGCCTGCGGGGATAATATCGGTTACCGTGGGCTTGCCTTCGGTGATTGTCCCGGTTTTGTCAAATACAATCATGTTTATCTTATGCGCTGTTTCAAGTGCTTCACCGCTCTTTATGAGCACACCGTATTCCGCCCCTTTGCCCGTTCCCACCATAATCGCCGTTGGCGTTGCAAGGCCCAGGGCACATGGGCATGCAATAACCAGAACAGAAACCAATATTGTAAGGGCAAAGGTCACCGATTCACCTGAGATAAACCATGCAAATGCTGAAAGAACGGCAATTGCAATAACCACAGGTACAAAATAGCCTGCAATAATATCAGCAGTTTTTGCAATAGGAGCTTTTGACCCCTGTGCATCTTCAACTAGTTTTATTATATTCGCAAGAGTTGTGTCTTTTCCCACCCGTTCTGCCACGAATTTTATTGTTCCGTTTTTATTAATGCTCGCACCTACCACTTTGCTGCCCCTGAACTTTTCAACAGGTATGCTTTCGCCGGTTAGCATGGATTCGTCAACAGAGGTGCTTCCTTCTGTCACTTCCCCGTCAACGGGTATTCTTTCTCCGGGTTTTACCACAACTATGTCACCCACTTCAACCTCTTCCACCGGAATTTCCATTTCCTTCCCGTCAATAATCACTGTGGCGTTTTTTGGTGCAAGGCTCATTAGCTTTTTTATTGCCTCGGATGTTTTACCTTTGCTTACCGATTCAAGGAATTTTCCAAGAAGTATTAATGTTATTATTACGCCAATGGATTCAAAATACAGTTCATGGGCATATTCACCATTCCCTTTCAGTATCTGGAAAACCGCATATAAACCGTAAATAAATGCGGCACTTGTACCTATTGCAATCAATGAGTCCATATTCGGTTCAAATCTGAAAAGCCTGGAAAAACCTACAGTGTAAAACCTGTGGCCGGCTATCATCACAGGGATTACAAGAGCAAGCTGAATCAAACTGAAGCTTAACGGGTGCATATCGGGCATTATTTTTTCGGGTACGGGTAAATTGACCATGTGTCCCATTGCAATATAAAAAAGAGGTACTGTGAATATTGCAGATACAATAAACTTGGTTAGTAAAGTCCTCTTTTCTTTTTCCCTAAGGTCTTTTTCACGGTCTGTCTTCTCACCTGTATCTGCATCAAGGGGTTTATATCCTGCCTTTTCTATAGCATGCCTTATCTCAGACAGCCTTGTCATGCCGGGATCATACACAACCTTTGCTTTTTCGGTGGCATAATTTACACTGACTTCAACCGTTCCGGGGAGTTTCCCTATGGCTCTTTCCACACTTTTTGCGCATGAAGCGCATGTCATTCCCATTACCGGTATGATAACCTCTCTTTTGTTTGTTTTCTCCTGAATACCATACCCGGCTTTCTTAACAGCTTCATATATATTTGAAATATCAGTTGAGAATTCATCATATTCCACGGTAAGTTTCCCGGTGGCAAGATTGACATTGGCCGATATAACACCTGCTACTTTGCCCACATGTCTCTCCACTGCTTTTGCACAGGCCGCGCATGTCATTCCCGTAACAACTAATGTTTCTTTTTTCAAAGTATCACCTCGGTATTAATATGGTAAAAGATATCTATCAGGTTACAAATATTTACAAATCATGTCGGAGTGTTTATAATTAATTATAGATTACCCCTGTTTTTAATATCTGTACCAAAAGTTTAATAATTCAAAGCGGCAAACACATATATGCATGTTAGTTTTTATTAATTATTGTAACAAATAAACGCACTTAATTGTTATTTTAGTAAACAGATTATAACAACTGAATGCATTGCAAGCAAAAAACCGGCAGAGAACTGCCGGCTTTCGTAAAAATTACTCATTTATTCGGTGCAATCTGTTATTCTTATCCCCTCGCAGTTTTCTATTGTAAATGCCTTTCCCTCATGGTTTGTAATCTTCACATTATCGAAAACTGCATCTTTTACGTTGTTCAGGTATATACCCCGTTTTTTCATCGGCTCAAGATCATCCATCATGGCAGGTTTGTCAGGCTTCGCATCATCAGCCATATGAACATAAACGTTATGAAAACTGATATCTTCTATTGGCATTTCGGGAAGGCCATAGAAGAAGCCGGCACATGCTCCTGCTTCGCGGGCTGTTATATTGCTCAGGTGCACTCTTCTGAAAGCAGGTGTTCCTTCATTTACAGGATGGGGATTTTTATCCTTGACAATGGCGTCCTTGCCGCCCTTTCCGCAGAAGTAATACAGGTTCATTACCAGCGGGCACATTACCTTCTTCATAATTATATTGTTAACGCGGATATCCTCAACAACGCCACCGCGGCCACGCCTGCTTTTAATGCGAATTCCCCTGTCGGTCCCTTCGAAAACGCAGTTTGAGATTGTAACATTCCTTACACTTCCGCTCATTTCACTGCCGATTACCACTCCGCCGTGTCCGTCGAGCATTGTGCAGTTCGTAATGGTGATATTTTCGCACGGAACCCTGTATTTACTGTATTCCACTCCGGATTTTAAAGTTACACAGTCATCGCCGACACTGACATAGCAATTTGCAATACGGACGTTTCTGCATGAGTCGGGATTTATCCCGTCGGTATTAGGCGAGTCCGCAGGATTTTTGATCATAATTCCTTCAATTATAACATTATTGCAGCGGACCGGATTTACCGTCCACGCCGGGGAATTTACGATTTTCACTCCCTGGATCAGCACTCTTTCGCTTTCCTGGAAGCATATAAACCTTGGACGCGGATATTTAAGCTTTTTCTCCCTGTGCAGCTTCCACCACGTTTCTCCCTGCCCGTCCAATGTGCCATAACCGGTTATTGAAACATTTTCAACCTTATCACCATAAATCAGGGGAGAATATACTTCAGACTCTTCCCCTTCCCAGCGGGAATATACCAATGGATAATCTTCCGGATTCTGGCTGAAAAGCAGCACTGCGCCTGCATCTATATGGAGGTTTACATTGCTGGCCAAATGTATTGCGCCGGTCAGAAACTTGCCGGCCGGAACATATACCGTACCTCCGCCGGCTTCTTCGCATTTTTTCACCGCAGTTCTGAAAGCTTCGGTACAAAGGGTTTTTCCATCAGGAACCGCACCAAAATCGGTTATGTTGAAAACAGTTGAATAGCTCATAATTTTCACTCCCAAACATATTTATTTTTCCATCTCTGAACAAGCAAGTATGAAAGCACCTATTCCCTTGAAATCATTCGTGACTCTTGGTTCGCTGATATAGTATTCGTATGAACCGTCGCGGTACGGGTTATTTCCGAGTCCCGCTACCTGGCATGTGTCTTTCAGATTCAACAGGCCATTTTCATCTTCTTCAATGAAATGCTTGATAATGCCTTCATACCCTTTTTCACAATACTTGGAGTAATCTTCACCCAGTATTCCAAGGCGTATTCCTTTCGCTATTGAGTATACAAACATTGAAGAGCAGGACGATTCAAGGTAGTTTCCTTCCCTTCCTGCCATGTCAAGAACCTGCCACCACAGCCCGGTTTCTTCATCCTGTACTTTTATAACAGCGTCTATCACATTTTTGAATATTTCGTATAATCGTTCACGTTTTACATGATTTTCGGGGAAATTATCCAGAACATCTACTATTGCCATTGCATACCAGCCCATGGCTCTTCCCCAGAAGTGAGGCGAACACCCTGTTTTATCATCGGCCCATTTCATACCTCTTGACTCATCATATCCATGATATAACAGCCCTGTTTTTGGATCCTTCGCTTTTTCATACATCAGAATTATTTGATGTGCCACATCGTCAAAAGCGTCGGGTTCATTAAATAATTTAGCATATTCGCAATAGAACGGTGAACCCATATAAATACCATCCAGCCACATCTGATGCGGATATATAAACTTGTGCCAGAATCCGCCCTCTTTTGTCCTGGGATGGCGCCTTAACTGCTCACGAATCAGGCTTGCAGCAAGCTTGTATTTCCTCTCGCCCGTATTTCTGTATAGCATCAGAATGGTCCTGCCGTTCTTTACATGGTCTATGTTGTATTCATGGGGTTGATAATGTCCTATATATCCGTGAGAATCAACATATATGTCCATATTGGCTTTAATGTATTTAAAATATTTGTCATCATGGGTTTTCAGCCAGATCCTTTCCATTCCCTCAAATACTACCCCATAATCGTATGACCATCTGATTGGGAGCAGGCTGTCTCTCTTAATAACCGAATCGCACATTCTTACACCATAGTTATTCTCATATTTTTTCATAATGTCACCTCTGGTTATATTATTAATTTTTCAATAACGGCATTATTTTACTGCTTTATCGGGCCGGCTTATTAACTGTAACCCAGTCAAAATCAGCGTATCCCGAACTGTCCATGTTTTTGTTCATTGCAAAAATTCCAAGTTTCGCACCAACCCACTTGCCTGCAGTTGCAGTAAATACATCCCCTGTTTCCTTAAAGTTTTCCCCGTCGTAACTAAAACTAAATGAACATACTGCTTCCTTCTTTACATCAACTCTGAATATTACGGTTTCGGACTCAGCATCGTGCGATTCGAGCAGTTTCTCGGTATACCTGTCACCAGTGGATGAGCCATGGTAACATACTATTTTATTTCCTTCCGATGTTTTTTCTATTGCCAGGTACACATATTCATCCCCGAGAACCACTATGCCTGCTTTATCGCCAACTTCCCCAGGAGAAAACTCGAGTTTTGCTGATGCACTGAACTCCGGTGCCTGGAACAACTGGGTCAAAATATTAGGAGCATGATACAAAAGCCCGGTTTCATTTGAATTATTAAGGCTGTATAGGCGGATGAAACCCTGCCTTTCATTCAATGAATACCATTTTTCCTGTGGATTTGCATTCCATTGCCATTGAAGCCCAAGTGAACTTTTATCAAAGTTATCGGAAGTCTCCGGTGTCTGAACGGGAAATACACCGCCTACATCGGGCTTTCTGAACATATCAACCGGCTCGCCGGTACCGCTGTTTTCTGTGTCTTTTCCGATAACCGGCCAATCATCAACCCAAACCATTGGTTGCAGGTGGACAATCCTGCCGTAGGCATATCTGTCCTGGAAATGAATAAACCAGTGCTCGCCCGACTTTGTATCAACCCATCCGCCCTGGTGAGGGCCATTAATATCGGTCTTGCCCTGATGCATTACTATTCTGTCTTCATACGGTCCGTATATATTCCTGGATCGCAATACGGTCTGCCAGCCGGTTTTTACCCCGCCGGCAGGAGCAAAGATATAATAATAGCCATTTCGCTTGTACATTTTCGGACCTTCTATTGTCGGATGATTCAGGTTTCCGTCAAAAATGTGCACTCCTTCATCAAGAAGCCCTGTCCCGTCAGGCTTCATGCGCGACAAATGCAATATGCTCTTAAATCCTATCCTGCTTCTTGCGAAAGCGCTTACAAGATATGCATTGCCATCGTCATCCCAGAAAGGGCACGGATCTATCCAGCCTTTGGTCTTTTTAACATGTGTTAACGGTCCCCAGCCTTTATGCGGGTCAGTTGTTGTGGACATGAAAATTCCTTCATCGGGAGTTGCGAAAAATACCCAGAACTTGTTGTCATGAAAGCGGATGCTTGGAGCCCATACTCCTTTACCGTACTCGGGTTTGTCGTAATCCGGGAATGGAAGCCTGTCAACCACATAACTTATAACCTTCCAGTTTACCAAATCCTTCGAATGAAGAACGGGTAAACCCGGCATAAAGTTAAAACTTGAAGCTACCAGGTAAAAATCATCATCCACTCTTATAACATCGGGATCAGAATAATCTCCAAACAGAATTGGATTTTTGTAATAGCCGTTTTCAAGATCTGCCTGCCAGACATTTTCCGAAAAATTGATTGTCATTATTATATCCTCCGAATATTAAATTATTTTTCCCCCGCTTTATTCAGTTACTTTCAGTAAATGTTCAATATATTTCCTGCTTTCTTCCATTACTTCGGGTTTTGCATCCTCAATGAGGATTTCTATGCCCGGTTTACGCTCTTTTATATGTTTAATCAGGAACGGGTAGTCCAGAATGCCTTTCCCTATTGGTACATTCTTTTTTACTCCGTTTTCTATTATGAAATCCTTTGCATGGATAATGACAATCCTGTCACCGAACAGTTCAAAGGCTTCACTGATCATCTCCCTCTGCCTGCTTGCATTATTTGCATCCAGCAAATTGACAGGATCAAAAAGAACTTGCAGGTTATTTGATTTTATTTCGTCCAATACCCTCTTCATTATTTGAGGAGTTGATACGGTATGAGTTGTAACACCTTCAATACAGACTATGACACCGAATTTCTCGGCTTCTCTTACAAGCTCGGCCACGCTTTCAACAATCATTTCAAAAGCCTTGGGCGAACTGTTTTCGGGTGTGTATGACCAGTCCCTGTTTAATGATCCGGTTTCTGTTGCAACAATACTGCATCCAAAGTCACGCGCGAACCGGATATGTTCCTTAAACCGGTCAAGCTGTGCTTTTCTTTCTGTTTCATCGGGATGCACAGGATTAATATAACAGCCCAAAACCGAAATAAGAACATTTTCCCTGGAAAATGCTTCCCTTATCTCCTTAGCCATACCCGGATTCAATTTACCAAGAGAAAAGTCGTAGTCGGTTAATGCTTTCTGCAGCGCTAAATGGGTACAATCAAACCCTTTTTGGGCAATTTCCCTTGCCAGCTCCCTTACCGGCATTTTTCCGACATCATGAGCGCGAATGCCTATCATTATTACACCTCCTGCCCTTTTCTGTTAAGCAAAAATTTTACCTATTATATACATAACACAACAGCAGGAACAATTCAATGTTTTATAGCAACAAAAAAAGAGTCTGCCATTTTTAATAAATTGTAAATCAGGTTCAATTTGCCCAAACCGATTAAAAACCATAATAATTGGATATACTTTCTGATACCAAAGATGCCGCCCTGATTAATAAAGTACATCTATGTTGTAGGTTTTCGAGCTTTTAAAATAAATCTATAAGGAGGGTTCTTATGAACAATATCAGTATGGATGTACAGCTGAGGAATACAGTAGGAAACGGAAGTGCAAGCAGGCTCAGGAATAACGGATATATTCCCGGAGTGGTTTATGGCAAGGATATGGAAGCCACTCCAATTCAGATCGAGAGCTCGGTTCTGTTTCATAATATACGGAACTACGGGCAAAACACAGTGTACAACATAACGCTGAACAATCAAAATATTCCGGCTGTTATTCAGGATATTCAGGTCGATCCCCTGAAAAGGGAGTTTTTGCATGTAGATTTGCACCGTGTTTCTCTGAATGAAGAACGGGAAGCCCAGGTACCGGTTAAAATTGTCGGAAAGTCTAAGCACGAGCGTTTAGGGGCTGTTTTCACCCAGCAAATTGATGAAATAACGGTAAAAGGTTTACCACAGGATATACCTGAATATATCCAGGTAAACATTTCAGACATGAAGGTCGGTGAATGCCTGAAGGCAGGCGATATAGTAATGCCCGATAATCTTCAGTTAGTAAATAGTCCAGACGAAGTGATAGGCTCTTTAACCCCGTCGCAACCCATTACCGATGATTTGAACTTAAAGGATGACACACCTGCGAATGCAGTACCAATAACAGGGAATGACGAAAGAGAAACCAAAGCGACATAAAAAAACCGGAGACTGCAATGCAGTCTCCGGGTTTTTTACCGGTAATAACTTTATATTCTGCTGCATTCATCCGGATAATTTTCACGGGAATGGTAATGGGTGTGCAGCAGTTCATGTGCCTTATGGCTTCCCGGCTTTTCAAGATACTCTTCGTATATCTTCATCACTCTTGGATTTTTATGGGACTTGCGTATTGTCAACGCTTCATCCTCGCTGTAGATTGCTTTTGCTCTCTCAGCGCGAATATCAACGGTATTTCTTACACTTGCAGGCTGAATGGGCTGTCCGCCGCCGTTTACACATCCACCCGGGCAAGCCATTATTTCAATAAAGTGATATTGCTCTTCGCCATTACGTACCTGCTCCAGCAGTTTTCTGGCATTACCAAGGCCATGGGCAACTGCCGCGCGTATGGTCATTCCGCCAGGTACTTGTACCTCTGCAACTTTAATACCTTCAACGCCACGAACTTCTTTATATTCAATATTATCATTATCCTTGCCTGAAAGGATATCAACAACAGTTCTCAATGCTGCTTCCATAACGCCGCCTGTAGCGCCGAATATAACACCTGCACCGGATGCCTCACCCATCGGATCATCAAAATTCTCATCGGGTAAGCTGTTGAAGTCTATTCCTGCTTCTTTAATCATGCGGGCAAGTTCACGGGTGGTAATACATGCGTCAACATCGGGATATCCTGTTGCAGCAAGCTCAGGACGTTGAATTTCAAACTTCTTTGCTGTACATGGCATTACTGAAACAACAAAGATCTTTGAAGGATCAATTCCCATTTTCTTTGCATAATAGGATTTCAGCACTGCTCCGAACATATTCTGCGGTGACTTACAGGAAGACAGGTTATCGAGCAAGTCGGGATAATTATGTTCACAGAACTTGATCCAGCCAGGGCTGCATGAGGTTATTAACGGAAGCTTGCCGCCGTTCTTTATTCTCTCAATCAGTTCTGTGCCTTCTTCCATAATGGTTAAATCTGCTGCTGTGTCGGTATCAAACACTTTGTCAAAACCAAGCTTTTTCAGTGCAGCAACCATTTTACCGGTGCAGCGGGTTCCAATTGGAAGTCCGAATTCTTCACCTATCGCTACGCGTACTGCTGGAGCTGTCTGAACAACAACATGAAGATCAGGGTTTGATAATGCATCCCACACTACATCAATGTTGTCTTTTTCACGAAGTGCTCCTACAGGGCAAACATTTATACACTGTCCGCAGTTGACACAAGGTGTGTCATTAAGTGCCATATTGAACGGAGACGCAATAACGGTATCAAATCCTCTTTCATTTGCATCTATGGCAGCAACTGTCTGTATATTTTTACATACGCTTACACATCTGCGGCACAATACACATTTGTTCGGATCCCTGACAATTGACGGTGACAAATCATCTATCGGCAGATGATTGTTTTGCCCTTCAAAACGTATATCCCCAACATTTAATTCTTTAGCCAGCTTCTGTAATTCGCAATTTTCGCTGCGTACACATGTAAGACATTTTCTGTCATGATTTGAAAGAATTAATTCGAGTGTAACTTTTCTTGCCTCTCTTACTTTTGGTGAATTTGTTACAACCTTAAGACCCTCTGAAACCGGATAAACGCACGCTGCCTGAAGGCTTCTGGCCCCTACATCGACAACACACATACGGCAAGCACCAATTTCATTAATATCCTTTAAATAGCAAAGGGTCGGTATTTTTATCCCTGCTATTCTTGCAGCTTCAAGAACAGTAGATCCTACAGGTGCTTTAACTTCTCTTCCATCTATTGTTAATGTTACCATTTCACTCATTGCCCCTCGCTCCTTTCCATCAAGCCATCTTGCTTATTGCGCCAAACTTACATGATTCAATACAAGCACCACATTTAATACATTTGCCTGCGTCAATGTGGTAAGGCTTCTTAACCTCTCCGGATATAGCATTAACAGGACATTTTCTGGCGCACAAGCTACAGCCTTTACACTTGTTCTCATCAATAACGTATCTTAGCAATTCCTTACATACACCGGCAGGACATCTCTTTTCATAAATATGAGCTTCATATTCATCACGGAAATACCTGAGTGTACTTAGTATAGGATTCGGAGCTGTCTGACCAAGACCGCACAGTGCTGAAGAACTAATATTCTTGGCAAGCAACTCAAGCTTTTCAATATCGCCGTCTTCACCCTGGCCTTTTGTTATCCTGTCTAGGATTTCATACATTCTCTTCGTTCCTATACGGCATGGTGGGCACTTTCCACAGGACTCGTCCACTGTAAATTCAAGGAAGAACTTTGCAATGTCCACCATACAGGTGTCTTCATCCATAACGATAAATCCGCCCGAACCCATCATTGAACCAAGTGCTATCAGGTTGTCATAATCAATCGGAGTATCTATCAGATGGGCAGGTATACAACCACCGGAAGGACCACCGGTTTGAACAGCTTTAAATTTCTTGCCGTTCGGTATGCCGCCGCCTATATCATAAATCATCTGGCGGATTGTGGTTCCCATTGGTATTTCAACCAGACCTGTATTCATGATTTTTCCGCCTACGGCAAATACCTTTGTACCTTTACTCTTTTCAGTACCAATACTTGCAAACCATTCGGGACCTTTCAGAATGATTTCAGGAATATTGGCATAAGTTTCAACGTTGTTCAATATTGTGGGTTTTTGCCATAATCCCTTGTTTGCAGGGAACGGAGGACGTGGCCTTGGCTCACCGCGTTTACCCTCAATAGAAGTCATTAATGCAGTTTCCTCACCGCATACAAACGCACCTGCTCCAAGACGGAGATCTATATCAAACGAGAAATCGGTTCCAAATATATTTTTTCCAAGCAAGCCATATTCCCTGGCCTGATCAATGGCAACTCTCAGACGGTTAACAGCTATCGGGTACTCGGCTCGAACATAAATATATCCTTGGTTTGCACCTATTGCATACCCTGCAATGGCCATAGCTTCCAGCACAGTGTGAGGATCACCTTCAAGGATACTTCTGTCCATAAATGCACCGGGGTCGCCTTCGTCTGCATTACAGCATACATATTTTTGATCTCCTTTTGCCTTTGCAGCAAATTCCCACTTCAAACCGGTCGGGAATCCAGCTCCTCCTCTTCCGCGAAGTCCTGATCTCTTCATTACATCAATAACCTGTTCAGGTGTCATTTCAGTCAATACCTTACCCAGTGCGCGATAACCGTCTCTTGCTATATACTCTTCAATATTCTCGGGATTAATAACTCCACAGTTTCTAAGTGCAATACGAACCTGATGCTTAAAGAAACCAACTTCTTCAAGAGCCTTGGATACATCTTCGGCATCCTTATCTCCAAGCAACAGTCTCTTTACAATTCTTCCCTTTACGAGGTGTTCTTCAACTATTTCCTTTACATCTTCAAGAGTAACCCTGGAATAGGTTGCCCCCTCGGGATAAACTACAACGATAGGACCTTTTTCGCATAATCCGAAACATCCTGTGTGTATAACTTTAACCTCATTTTCTATGTTATTTTCACGAAGCAGTTCATTCATCAGCTTTATAATTTCCATGCTTTTGGATGATGTACATCCAGTTCCGCCACAAACCAGCACGTGTGACCTGTATATCATTTTAGACCCTCCAATCCCTAATTGCCTTTGGATACCGGTTAAAACCAATATTATTCAGCCTCACTAATAGTGTATTCTTTCACGGGACGACCATTAATCAAGTGCTCTACAACTATCTTTCTTGCTTTCTCAGGATCTAGTTTTACATAGGTCGTCTTTACTCCATCTGCCGTAATGACTTCAGCAATAGGTTCCAACCGGCATACACCTATGCATCCAGTCATTGTCACGTTAACATTCTGTACATTCCTTTTGTTCAATTCATCTACAAACGCATTCATAACAGGTCTTGCTCCTGCTGCAATACCACAGGTTGCCATTCCAACTACAACTCTTGTCTTACCTGTATTGTCACGAAGGTTTATTTCCTTTAAAGCTTTTTCTCTAATAGCCTCTAATTCAGCCAGAGATTTCATTCAGAACACCTCCAAAAACTTCTTTCAATCCTTCACGAACTCTTTCCGCTATCCAGCCAATAACTTCAAAATTACTTATGGAAACACCGTTAAGATATTCTTTTATATCTGATGTTCTCAGTTCAAAATTTAAATGATCACATTGAAAGTTCACTTCGTAATCTATTTCAGGATTTGCCAGGATTAATGCCCCTAATGTTTCGTCAACACTTCCCACAGGAATTCTGTCAATACTGTCAGCAATAAAACGCGCCTCTACGGTTGTACCTGATCCCTCTCTGGATTTTATTTCAAAACTTCCGCCTGTCATTTCAGCAGAGAGTTTCAACAACGGAATTCCCATTCCGACTTCCCGTGTTGTTCTGGTTGTGGTAAACGGATCTGTTACTTTACTCAGCATTTCCTCATTCATTCCACACCCGTTGTCTGACAGCCTGAAAATAAGTAAGCCGTCCTTATAGATCAGTGAGATTTTTATAACGGTTGCGCCTGCTGTAATAGAATTCTGGGCAATATCCATTAAATGCAGTGATATGTCTTTCATCCCATATCACGGTATTTTTGGATAAGCTTGGGAACATCATCTGGCACTAGCCTCCCGTATACTTCACCGTTTATCATTATTACAGGAGCCAGACCACACGCACCTATGCAGCGGCATGCCTGAAGTGAAAACAGACCGTCCTCTGTGACTCCGTCTTCTTTTAAACCTAATTCCTGTTTAAATCTTTCATAAATCAGGCCTGCACCTTTAACATAACAGGCTGTACCAAGGCATAACTGGATTTGATATTTTCCTTTCGGATAAAGAGAAAACTGACTGTAAAATGTGACAACTCCATACACTTCTGCAAGAGGAACTCCCAATCCTTCTGCAATTGCTTTCTGAACTTCTATGGGAAGATACCCGTACAGTTCCTGAGCTTCATGCAGAACAGGAATAAGAGCACCTTTCACATCCTTATACTTTTTTATGATGTTTTCAAGCTCCTGCGCCTTAGGATCCACGCAGGTGTTTGAGCATTTGCAGCTCATAATACAACCCCCAGTCTCAGTAAAATTGAATTGTTACAATATTAACAAGACACTTTGTTAATATTATAACAACTATTATCACATAAATCAACTCAAAACCGGAAATTTTTTAAAACCCGAAAAGCTTTGATTTAAGTTGGTTTGATGAAATTTTTATAAAACAGTTTTTAGTATTTTGTATACAAAAAATATTAAGATTATAACATAAAGAAAGAGCCATATTTATTACCGGTTTTATTAAAAATATGGCTCTTTTTATAATAATTCAGAATTATTGTGATGATTCTCTTTCTTTTAATGCTTCAACCAGTTTCGGATATGATACCCTGAGTCCGTTTTTGCTTTCATCTTCCAGCTGTCTCCTGCGCACCATCATACCGGTGTACTTTCCATTTTTAAAAGCATAAAAGTATACGCCTTCAGGCTCGGGCACCAGATCTACTACAATCCTTTCCCCTGTTTTCAATGTATATTCTATTGTTACCTCAGGGTTTTCAAGTACGGGATTTGCCTCTAGATTCAGTTTGTCCATGGTAATCCCGATAGCGCCCTGGTAGTATTTTTTGAATGTTCTTATATACTCTTCATCCTTTTCGCCTGTGAGCAATGTTCCGTTAAACTCATAAGTGCTCTTTTCGTCGTCCTCGGTGTCAACATTGATCTTTGAAATGTCAACCCTTCCGTCCATTGTTACTTTCAGTTCGCTGACTTCATTTATATTTTGAAGGTGCACGAATGAGCTTATTATTTCTTCTATAGGTTTGTCAAGGAATGTAAACGAAGCTGATGAAACAGTGAAAACAAGATTTTCATCATTCAGCATCGCATAATATGCTTTTTCATCATTATTCAACTTTCCGAGGGACAATTTGTAATCCTTGCCGCCCAGAGTGTATTCAAAAACATAGGCAGGTGATGCAAGGCCATATTTGCTTAAGTCTGCTGTATTTTCATCAACGTATTTTGAAACCGAAATGCCAACGAGTGCCTCGGTTATTGTATATATATTTTCATAGCGTGCCTCGGCTTCAACCGGGTATGAAAGCCACCATTTCGTTTTAGATTCGTCGGATTTTGCATCAAACAAGAGGCTTCCATTCCTAGTAAACTTTAAAGCGGTAAAATCCTGCGAGGTATAATCTTCGTCGTAGATATTGGTTTCAAGCAAATCAAACTTGGTCTGTATGAATTTTTCAGCTTCATAGTCCCCGATGGTATAAACCGTAGGCTCCTCTTCTTTTTTCGCGTAATATGATCCGCCTGTAGGAGTTTCGTTTCCAACGAGCAGAACATACTTCGTGCCGTCATTCATTATAAAAGTAATCCTGGCAGGATTGTCCAGGCCATATACAGACAGGTCCGAAGGATTTTCATCGATAACCTTGTAGGCTTTTAAAGAGTTTGCATTCCATGCAATACTGTCAACAGAACTGGATCGAAGCTTCATACCTTCGGGCTGAACAGCCACCCATACGTTTTTGTCTGTCGTTGTTTTCTCAACGGTTCCATCTTCTTTTGTGGTTTCCTGCTCAACCTGGATGGTGGTGTACTTAAAATGCAGCACCTCGCCTTTGTTTTCCATTATTATTTCGGAGAGATCATTTTTGACAAATTCAAAAATCTGGACTTTATCCTGGCTGTTGCTGCCGGTGTTTCCTTCATCTTCATTCTTCTCAGGCAGGTTTGTAACAATAAAGTATACTCCTGCCAGCAGCACCAACACAACTGCCGGGATAATAAGTTTTTTGAAATTTCTCATAGATGTCTCCTCCTTAACCAGACAAATACGCCTGCGCCCATGATAATTAACGGAACTACAATAATCAGCCCAATGAACAGCAATGTCAATGTCTGCTGGGTAACACTCTGAAGCCGTGGTGTTGTATATTGCTTAACAGGAATATAAATATCGGCTTCATTATCCTGCATCCAGTTAATGGCGTTCACAAGGAATTTTTTACCGGTATCGGAAATACTCATTCCATCGTCAGAAACAAAATATGAGTTTCCAATAACAACTGTCTTACTTGATTTCAGATTTCCGTTATTTTGAACGGCAACGGCAATATTCAGAGGGCCTGATTTGTCTTCAACGCCTTCAAACAAAGACTTTCCTACTGCTTCAGAAGAGGTGGTCAGCAACGGTGTTGTAGTTATCCATTCCTTTTCGTTTTTAAGGATTTCAATGCTCTGGGCATAAATCAATGACAGATTGAATTTATCAGGATCCAAAACCGAGTTTATCGAATTATTTACAACTGTCGGCATGAAATAATATGGTTGCCCGAACGCAGCTTTATTTGATGCCATCTCAAAAACCACGTCATATCCCAAAGCAAGATTAAACTCTGATAAGAACTCCTCGAAGTTAGCCAGTTTAGTGCTGCTTTGGATAGGATCAAAGAGGAATACGGTATTCCCTCCGTTTTCCATAAAATACATAAGCTTGTCAAGTTCTGCTGACGACAAGTCACGTTGGGGTTTGGCAAAAAGAATAACCGAGGCATCGTCAGGAATTTTCTCAATAGTTGCCAGGTTTATTTTTTCCACCTTATACCCATTTAGCTCAAGGTTAGATACCAATTCAGAGTATTCTTCCGACAAATCGCCTTCTCCATGGCCTTCGGTATAGTAAATTACCGGAATATTCTCAGAAGTTACGTATCTTATTGCACCGGTGAATGCATACTCAGCATTCAGCCCTGTAACCTGGGGCATATAAGTTGATGAACTGTAACTTATATCAAAAATGTCATAGGTAGATAATACTTTCGAACGTTTTTCACTTCTTACAACAAAATCGTACTTTTTAACGCCAAGCAACCCGTCGGGATCAAGTTCATTCTGAATATATGCAGGATTCTTGTCAGGATCAACGTATTTAACATCGATTAAATTGCTTTTTGTTTCATATTGTTTAACAAATTCAATTACCTGGCTGTATGATGAATCACCCATTTTGCTTTCATCAAAAAGACCGATAATCTCAACTTTTTCATTTAATGACTTTAATACTTCATCTGTTTTTTCACCGATACTGTATAATTTATTGCTGGTCAGATCTATCTTTAGCCTTTCTCTTATTTGCGTTGCACCGACAATAGCATTAAGAATTATTGCAGATGCAATCACAATTACAGTCAGCACAAAGGAATATGAGCCAAAACGCAAACTTCTTTTATTTATAACAAATTTCTTCTCTTTCATGTCAATCACCCCTGACTCCAACGTCTCTTATCAATTACTCTTGTTGTTAAGAACAGAAAAACTGCTATAAAGCTCAGGTAGTAAATAATGGATGTAATATCAAGTATACCTGAATTGAGATCCTCGTATCTTGACAGCAGTGAAAACATATCCAGAATTTTGGCTGTAAAACCTCCAATAAATGATGCAATGGCATCTATTATGTTAATCAGCAAAAGAATTGCAAAACTGATTATGGCTGCAACGATCTGGTTTTCAGTCAGGGAAGATGCAAAAACGCCAATCGCTACATAGCATGCCCCAACGAGCAAAAATCCTATATATCCGCCTACAAGCACGGGTATTTCAGGTCTTCCGCCGAGAATATATATTATTATAAGGTAGATAAATGTTGATGCAAACATTACCATGAATACGGTGAAAGCTGCTAAAAACTTTCCTAAGACAATCTGGTAAACATCCACAGGTGATGTAACAAGTAATACTTCTGTTCCGTTTTTTCTGTCCTCTGTAAGAATACGCATTGTAAGAATAGGACATACAAAGGTAAGAATGAAAATTATACTGGAAAGAAGACTGTTCAGTTGTGCATAATAGGATGCTACCGTTCCAAAGGTGAAATATATGGATGAAATCAGGAAGAATAATCCAATTAATATATAAGCAATAGGCTGATAAAAGTATGCTTGAACTTCACGTTTCCATATAGCCAGCATAATTAATTAACCTCCTTTTCCTCAGTTGTTAGCTGCAGGAATATTTCTTCAAGTGACAATCCCAATGATCTCAGCTCAAGAATAGGGTATCCGTCCTGTGCCAGTTTATGGAAAATGGGTTTTCTTACATCTATGTCCTTGTCAGCTTCAATTATATAACTGAATTCGTCATCTTTTCCCGCAGACTGAACTTCAAGGTATTTTACTCCATATACCTGCTGTATAAGCTCCTTGACTTTCTTGTCAGGGCCTGCAATAGTCATTTTGAATTTTGTGAAGTCAGTAAGATTTTTGGACAGATTTTCAGGGGTATCCTCTGCTACTATTTTTCCCTTGTTTATTATAACAACCCTTTCGCAGACTGCACTGACTTCAGGCAGAATATGAGAACTTAAAATAATGGTATGATTTTTTCCAAGAGCTTTTATGAGCTTACGAATTTCTATAATTTGCTTGGGATCAAGTCCAACTGTAGGCTCGTCCAGTATAAGCACCTCAGGTGTACCGACAAGTGCTTGGGCCAGGCCTACTCTTTGCCTGTATCCCTTGGAAAGATTTCTGATCAATCTGTGTTGTACATGTGTTATTTTTACCAGCTCCATTATATCGTCTTTCTGACTTTTCCATGCCTTTTTGTCCACTTCTTTCAAGCGAGCACAGAAATCTAGATAATCGGTTACAGTCATATCCAGATATAGCGGTGGCAATTCAGGCATATATCCAATCCTTTTCTTAACTTCCCTGGGGTTTTCCATGATATCATACCCGTCAACCGTTACAGTGCCTGATGTTGAAGGTATATACCCTGTAATAATGTTCATCGTAGTTGATTTTCCCGCTCCGTTGGGTCCAAGGAAACCAAGAATTTCTCCTTTTGTTACTTTGAAACTTACATCTTGCACGGCTTTTATCTCACCATAATGCTTGGTCAGATTTTGAATTTCTATCATAGTGCTCCTCCAATCTTTCAAAGATTTTCTGTGCCGGTAAAATAATCTTTTGATCAAAGACATGACCTATTTAATTATGAAATATTCATTTGAACAAAATATGAACAAATTGTAAAAATAGAGACAATAAAAAAGGAAGCTGCCGCTTCCTTACATTCCTAATATACTGAAACCTGAATCCACGTAAATAATTTGACCTGTTGTACCTGCTGTAAAATCACTCAGCAGGCAAACAGCAGTATCGCCGATTTCCTTCAGTGTTACATTTCTCTTAAGAGGAGATTTTTGCTCAACAACATCCAGAACATCGCCGAAGTTTTGAATTCCCATCGCCGACACGGTTTTTACAGGACCTGCCGAAATTGCGTTAATCCGTATATTCTGCGGCCCCAAATCATGGGCAAGATATCTTACAGACGACTCCAAAGCCGCCTTTGCCACTCCCATAACATTATATCCCGAAACAACCCTGTTTGAACCCTGGTACGTTAATGTAACAATGCTTCCTCCATTTATCATCAGGTCTTTTGCATATTTTGACACTGCAATCAAGGAGTATGCGCTGACATCCAGTGCATTCAGGAACCCGTTCCTCGAAGTATTGATAAATGAATTCCTTAAATCCTCAGTATTGGCAAAAGCTATCGCATGCACAAGCCCGTGAAGAATGCCGCAATCTTTGCCCACCCTGCTGAAAAGTTCCTGTATTTCATCGTCAGATGTAACATCACAAGGATAGATTTTGATTTTTGATGAATAATCTTCCTGGATAAGCTTTTCAATGGCTTCCTTTTCTCTTTCACCCCGGTATGTCAGTATAATATTGGCATTCTGCTCAAGACACGACAGGGCAATTCCCCAGGCTATGCTCCACTTGTTCCGTACTCCCATAATCATAATATTTTTACCTGCTAACATACCCATTTCAACTCCTGTTTAAAATATTTTCAACTATAAAATTCCCGTTACTATATAATGATAATATGATTAGTTTATAATAGCAACTCATAAATTATCCAATTTTCATTTTTTCAGGGAAACCCGTATAAGGACACAAAAGGGTATACAGGAAATACAAATAATAATATATGGAAATATTTCCTGCATTGCCGGTCTTTATAACAAAGCCTGCATCATTATTCCAGCCAGATTTCCAACACCAAAGCAATATGTTCGGAAAATTGACATATATACCCATATATTTTATGATAGTAACAGCAATAAACAACAACCGCCAGGATTTTACACATGTTTTAGAGAGGAGCACAAAAGATGTCAGAGTTGGAAAAAGCACGGAAGGAACTTTATAAGGTCATTGAAACGGGGTCATGGGAACAAATCATAGAGGTAAGCCAGGAACTGGATAAAATTATTCTAATGCATATGTATAGCCAAATTGGCAAAAAACATTTATGAAAACAAAAAACAGATGAGATTTTTAGGAAGTAAAAGTGCGAATTAAACTCGCACTTTTATTTTTTGCACCTTGACACAAACCTCTCTGTGCGTTTTATCGCTTCAATGAGTTTTTCGGTTGAAGTGGCATATGTCGCCCTTACAAACCCCTCACCACATTCACCGAATGCCGTGCCCGGAACCATTAAAACCTTTTCTTCCATCAGGAGCCGTTCGCAAAATTCATCGGAAGAAAGTCCTGTTATTCTGATATCAGGAAAAACATAGAAAGCTCCAAGCGGCTCGAAGCAATCAAACCCTATTTTTCTGAACCCTTCCAGGACCAGTCTCCTTCGCCGGTTGTATTCACCAACCATTGCAGAAACTTCATCATCCCCGTTCTTCAAGGCTTCAATTGCAGCGTACTGGGCTGTGGTGGGAGCGCACATTATTGCATACTGGTGCACTTTTTTCATTTGCTCTATAATATACCTGTTTCCGCAGGCAAACCCAATCCTCCAGCCTGTCATCGCAAACGCCTTCGACATACCGTTGACAACAATGGTCCTGTCCTTCATTTCCTCAAAATTTGCAATTGATACATGCTTCCCTGAATATGTGAGTTCTGCATAAAGTTCATCGGATATTATCATTATATCCTTATCAGCAAGAAAGTCTACAATTTCCGCATAATCCTCATATTCCATAATTGCTCCTGTTGGGTTGTTCGGATAGGCTATAATGAGGATCTTGGTTTTATCTGTAACTGCTTTTTCCAAATCCTCGCGCTTTAAGCGGAAATTGTTCTCTGCTTTCAGTTTAACAGGCACGGGTACAGCTCCGGCAAAAAGCGTACATCCTTTATATGCAACAAATGACGGTTCAGGGATGATAACTTCGTCACCCGGCGAAACCAGAGTACGTATAGCCAAATCAATGGCCTCGCTCCCGCCTACGGTCACAAGTACTTCCGATTCAGGCATATATATAAGGTTAAACCGCCTTTTCATGTAGTTGCATATTTCCTGTCTAAGCTCAATGAAACCTGCATTTGAGGAATAGTGTGTGTATCCTTTTTCAAGGGAGTAAACTCCTTCTTCACGGATAGAATAGGGCGTAACAAAATCGGGTTCCCCTATCCCTAAAGAAATTGCATCCTTCATTTCATTAATCAGATCAAAATATTTCCTTATGCCCGAAGGAGGAACCGCAGCAATATGAGGGGCTATCATCTTCTGTACATTCATAAAACCACTGCCTCTCTGGTATCTTTACCATTTTGGTTGAATATGACGCCCTTATCCTTGTATTTTTTCAAAACGAAGTGGGTGGATGTACTGAGGACCGAATCAATGGTTGCCAGTTTTTCTGCCACAAACAAGGCCACATCCTTCATGGATTTTCCTTCTACAACCACAAAAAGGTCGAAGCTTCCCGACATTAAGCTGCAGGATTTTACCTGAGGAAACTGGTAAATTCTTTCAGCGACATCGTCAAATCCTTTGTCCCGTTGTGGTGTCACTTTAACTTCAATATATGCCGAAACAATATCATTATCGGTTTTTTCCCAATCAATTAGAGCAGGATAGCCTAATATTATGTTCTTATCCTCCATCTCCTTGATGGCTTTTGCGACTTCTTCTTCCTTTTTTCCAATCATCACCGCTATTTGCTCATTAGTCAGCCTGCTGTTTTTTGAAAGAATGTGTAAGATTTCGTTGTCCATAAATAACCTCCAAAATTAATTATCCTGCACGATCCTCTGCAACATCTTCATATTCATATGTACTTTCGCTTTCATCATGGTTTTCATCTTCGCTCATGTGTTCATCATGATCCTGCATGCTGTAAATTTCATGATTTTCAATGTTTGTAATTACATCATCAATTTGCTTTTCATATCTCGAAAGTATATCTGCTATGTGGCTTCTTAGTTCCTTTAACTCTTTCCTTATGTCAACTATTCTTTCTTTTTCAGATTCAAGCAGTTGATCAAGCCGCATTTTTTCTTTTAAGGCCTTATCCTGTGCCTCTTTCATCATCATTTCGGCCTTTTCCTGCGCCTGCAGCAGCACCCCGGCGATCCTTTCCTTTTCCTTCATCAGGGATTCTGTCTCCCTGGACAGCTGATCATATTTTGACTTCAGCTCATTGAGTTCGGACTTGAGTGCCGAATTTTCCTCATCTCTTTCCTTAAGTCTTTGATCAAACTCTCTGATAACTCGTTCCAGATAAGCATTAACATCAGCTTTCTTAAAACCAAACATCGAAGTTCCAAACTTCTTAGCGCTTGACCCTGCCACTTCAATACCTCCTTTAATCCTCAGTCCTGTTCATGATATTAAAACATGCATCGCTCAGATTATCATAAATACCAGTATTAATTTTATCTCATATAAGAAAAACACTCAATAAATAAGTGGAATAAATAACCTGTTGTAAATTGTTATTAGTATAAAGCAAAAAACGCCTTTTTTCAATATAGTTCTGTATACTGTTGTTTAAATTGCCGCGTTTTACGAATACTAAGTATGTTATGCATAACAATGGCATATTGAGCGTGTTCATTTTTTATGGAAAGGTGGAATTTTATGCACATACTTGGACGTATAAAAGTTACCGCGGAATTGCCTGAAGAGGTCTTGAAACTAAAAGATTTGGCATATAACCTGTGGTGGACATGGAATTATGAAGCAGCTGAACTTTTTAACGCAATCGATCCTGAACTCTGGACGAAAACCAATAAAAACCCGGTCCATTTTCTGCAGGTGATAAGCCAAAATAAATTAAAGGAAAAAATATCAGATCCATCATTTATGGAGAGATATACTTCCGTCATAACCAGGTTTGAAAGGTATATGTCGCAGAAAGATACATGGTTCTCCCGGAATTACCCCGATAAAGCATCTGAAAACATCATATATTTCTCGGCTGAATACGGCCTTAGTGAAATACTTCCGATATATTCAGGCGGACTTGGCATACTGTCGGGGGACCACTGCAAAACCGCCAGCGACCTCGGCCTTCCTTTTACAGCAGTAGGCCTGTTATATAAACAGGGCTATTTCAACCAGCGTATCAACCGCGACGGCTGGCAGGAAACCAGTTTTACAAATCTGAATATATCACAGCTTCCTGTACAGCCTGTATTGACGCAGGATGGCAGGCCATTGCTGATCCGTGTGGAAATACCCAACAGGACAGTATATGCAAAAGTATGGAAAATTGCTGTCGGAAGGGTCAGCTTATATTTAATGGATACCGACATACCTGAAAACAACGAATATGACAGAACCATAACATACCAGCTTTATGGCGGCGACAAGGAAACGCGGATACAACAGGAAATACTTCTGGGTATTGGCGGCATCAGGATGCTGGACGCATTGAACATCAAAGGGACCATTTATCACATGAATGAAGGGCATTCTGCATTCATAGGGCTGGAACTTTGCAGAAAACTTATAAATGAATCCAACCTTTCCTTTGACGAAGCACGGGAAATAATTTCCTCATCATCGATTTTCACGACACATACGCCTGTCCCCGCCGGGAATGATGTCTTTCCAATTGACATGATCGACAGGTATTTTGGCAACTATTACGGCCAACTGCGCTTGAGCCGTGATGAATTTATAGCGCTTGGTTTAAAGCCCGGTGATCCGTACAATTTCAACATGACCGTACTGGCTTTAAACATGTCGGGAAAAAGAAACGGTGTAAGTGAGCTTCACGGGGCTGTATCGAGAAACATATACAGCAGTTTATGGCCTAATATTCCCGAAAATGAAATCCCCATTTTCCATGTAACGAACGGCATTCATACAATGACCTGGCTGTCTCCCGAATTTAAGCAGCTCTTCGATAAATACCTGCCCGAAGGCTGGCATGACAAAATTTACGACACTAAAATGTGGGAAGCGGTGGATCAAATACCCGACGAGGAAATCTGGGATGCGCATTGCCGCCTGAAAGAAAAGATGATTAATTACTTAAGGCACCAGCTGACAAACCAGTTAAGGCTGAACGGGCTGCCTTACTTTGAAGCTGACGAATATGTATCAAGAATGGATGCAAATGCTTTTACTGTCGGGTTTGCAAGGCGTTTCGCAACATATAAGAGAGCATCCCTTATTTTCAGGGACATGGCAAGGATCGAAAGAATCCTTAATAACAGTGAAATGCCTGTACAGATCATCTTCGCAGGGAAGGCTCATCCTGCAGACAGGCCTGCTCATGAAGTTATTAAACATATCCATGATATAGCCCGGCGCGAAGGTTTTAAAGGAAAAATTTTTATTATAGAGAATTATAACATGGCTCTTGCCAAGCATCTGGTACAGGGAGTGGATCTGTGGCTGAATAATCCCAGGCGTCCCCTGGAAGCCAGCGGAACAAGCGGCCAGAAGGTCAGTATTAACGGGATACCAAATTGCAGCATTCTGGATGGTTGGTGGTGTGAAGGTTATAACGGCAAAAACGGTTGGGTTATAGGTGATGATACGCCATATGAAAGCGAAGAACAGCAGGATGATGCAGACAGTAAGTCTTTATACTGTCTTCTTGAGAATCAGATAATCCCTCTTTATTATAAAAGGGACGCAAACGGTGTTCCGGCCGAATGGGTGAAAATTATGAAAGAATCTATTAAGTCGGTAACTCCATTATTCAGTACCCACCGCATGCTTCTTGACTATACCCGTGAATATTATGCCCCATGTATTGACAGGGTGAGGATGATACAGCAGTCAAATTTGGAAATGGCAAGAAGCTTATCATCATATAAGCACAGGATCAGAAGATTTTGGCCGGATATAAGAATTATGGCCGATACATCCGCCAAATCACACTTTGAATATAATTTGAAAACAGGTGAAAGCATTACGCTGAAAGCAGCGGTTTTTCTAGGAAATTTATCTCCGAATGACGTCGCTGTTGAAGTGTATTACGGTCCGATAATCAATAACCAGATCCGGTATGGCAAAGCCGTTGAGATGGATTTCATGAAACAGTCGGATTCTTCTACCTGTCATTATTCTGTAAATCTTAACATCACAGAAGGCGGAGAGTATGGTTATACCTTCAGGGTAACCCCAAAACACAACGGACTGTTTAATAAACACGACATACCGTTTATTAAATGGGCTGATACCTGACGGCTTTGAAGTATCAGGGGCGGAACTAATTAGACCGCCCCCTGCATTTAAATTTTTTCATTCCAGTATCTCTGATTTAAGACTGAGTTTTTCAATGGCTTCTTCCCTAATCTTATATTTTAGAATTTTCCCTGCCGCATTCATCGGAAACTCGTTTACAAACATAATATAACGGGGAGTTTTATGCTTTGCAATATTGGAACGTATATAGTCCCTCAGTTCTTCTTCGGTAAGCTTTTCTCCTTCTTTCAATATCACGCACGCCAGTACTTCCTCACCATATTGCTTATCGGGTACGCCTACCACCTGAACGTCTTTTACTTTCGGGTGGGTGTAAATAAACTCTTCAATTTCTTTCGGATAAATGTTTTCACCGCCGCGGATAATCATGTCCTTAATTCTTCCTGTAATCTTGAAATTGCCATCGGGGCACCTGCGCGCGAGATCTCCGGTGTGAAGCCAGCCGTCTTCATCTATAGCGGCCAAAGTTGCTTCGGGCATTTTATAGTAACCCTTCATAACGTTATATCCCCTGACAACAAATTCTCCGTCCACATCATCGGGCAAATCCTCTCCGGTTACCGGATCAACAATTTTGCATTCCATTCCCGGCAAAGGCCTTCCAACGGTACTTGCCCGCACCTCTATCGGATCATCTATCCGGCTTTGCGTGCAGCCCGGTGATGCCTCGGTCTGGCCATATACGATGGTTATTTCCTTCATGTTCATTTTCTCCATCACTTCACGCATCACAGTAATCGGGCAGGGGCTTCCTGCCATAATTCCGGTTCTCATATGCGAGAAATCGGTTTTATTAAAATCTTCATGTGCAAGCATGGCAATAAACATTGTCGGAACACCGTGACAGCAGGTTATTTTTTCTCTGTTAATACATTCAAGAGAGCGTTTTGGTGAAAAGTAAAACAACGGGCACATCGTTGTGCCATGGGTAACCGCCGCAGTCATGCCCAATACCATCCCAAAGCAGTGGAACATCGGGACATGTATAAGCATACGGTCAGCGGTGGACAAATCCATGCAATCACCAATTGTTTTACCATTATTAATAACGTTATAATGGGTCAGCATAACGCCTTTCGGGAAACCTGTAGTACCCGATGTATATTGCATATTGCACACATCATGCTTGTCAATGGCTGCCGCTCTCCGATACACCTCTTCAACCGGCACCTTTTCTGCGAGTTTCACCGCTTCCTCCCAGGTTAAACAACCCTTGAGCTTCGAACCGACAGTTATGATATTTCTTAAGAACGGCAACCGTTTTGTATGAAGAGGTTCACCGGGTATCGCATCTTCAAGCTCGGGGCAAAGTTCACTCATAATTTCCAGATAATTTGAGTCCTTGTAACCATCGGTCATAACAAGAGTGTGCGTATCCGACTGGCGCAGCAGGTATTCCACTTCATGCTTCTTATATGCCGTATTTACGGTTACCAAAACCGCACCTATTTTCGTCGTAGCCCAAAAAGTTATAAACCATTGTGGAACGTTTGTTGCCCAAATCGCTACATGATCACGGGGTTTTACACCCAGTGCTATAAGTGAACGTGCAAACCTGTCTACATCATCTCTAAATTCCGAGTAAGTCCTGGTATAATCCATTTCGGTATATCTAAATGCATATTGATCAGGGAATTCTTCAACAACTCGATCCAGCAGTTGGGGGAACGTTAAATCAATAAGGGCATCTTTCTGGAAAATATACCTTCCGGTTTTTGACCTGTTATAAAAGAGGCTGCTGCTTATCCTTTTCCTTTTGATATATCTCCTCATGAAATTTTCAAAGTGAGGAAAAACAATACCTGCATCACTCAAATCCGATGCCCATCGTTTAACCCATTCCAGTGATATATAACCTTCATAATTAATTGAGTTTAAAGCCATCATTACTTCATTAATGGGAAGATCTCCTTCTCCCATCAACTTATAGCGGATTTTCCCGTTTTCAACCACAGAATCCTTTACATGCACATAGCGTATGTAAGCTCCAAGATTTTGAACCGTTTTTCCAGGGCTTTCCCCTGCGAACCTGTATGGGTGGTGAATATCCCACAATGCAGCGACATAATCGCTTGCAGCAAGGTTTAACAGGTTGTACAGCCGTGAAGTATCCGAGTATACCCCGTTTGTTTCTATCAGAAGTGTGACGTTATTTCTTTCAGCAACCGGTATTAAACGTCTTAATACCCGCAGAATTACGTCATCATCGACTTCACCGTCGGGTTCGGGATTTTGGTCTGCCAGAATTCTTACAAACGGTGTACCTAATTTGGCTGCAAGCATTATGTACTGGGCGATTTCGGTGATGTTTTCCTCTTCCTTTTCAGCATGCTTGAGGCAGCAGCCTGATGAAAGGCATGGAATTTCAATATTAAGGGATTTTAGCTTCTTTATTGTTTGCGGCAATTGCTCTTCTGTAAAAGGTTTTGCTTTTACAGCGAAAATATCATCCCCAAGTCCGCGGATCTCAATACCGTCAAAGCCGAGATCCTTTGCCATTGAGTATATGTCCTGCCAACTAAAATCTGGACATCCCAAAGTTGAAAAAGCTAATTTCATAATTCCCCTCCAAACTCAAATTTCTTATGGATAGTTATATACAATAAAAAAAGCCTCCATCTCAAGCAAAATGCAAGAGACGAAAGCTTAACTTCCGCGGTACCACTCTTATTGGTAAGAATTTACCCACTTTACGCATCATAATTAATGCACTTTCAGATAACGGCGAACAACCGTCCCGGCTTACTTATACAAGCAATGTTCAGCCGGAATACTCAGGGGCGAGCTATTACTGCTCCATGCACTGTTTTTCACCTGCCAACAGCTCTCTGAAGCAATGGAAAGCAGCTTTTTCCCCGTCATCGTCTTTCCATTATTTTGTTATTAAGACTACCAGAAAAAATATCAATTGTCAAACCGTTTAAATCATTCAAATATTGCTTCCATCCTTACGTGCTCTATTCCCGCTTCCATGAAAACATCACTCGTCACTGAAAAACCCAGCTTCTGATAAAAGCCTATTGCTCTGACCTGAGCATCAAGGACAAACTTTTTTGCACCTTTTTCTTTTGCAATCCTGATAAGCTCTTCACAAATCAGCTTTCCGGTGCCATTCTTTCTTTCTTCCCGCAGCACCGCAACACGACCAATTCTTGCATAATCATCCTGAAAAAATACTCTTCCGCAGCCTACTGGCTCGCAATCACGATAAGCGACAACATGATCTGCAATTTCATCAAACTCATCCAGTTCTATCTCTTCCGGAACATTTTGCTCCTTGACGAACACTTCCTTCCGGATTTTATATGCCTGCTCAAATTCAGATCTGTTTTCCACCCTTTTAACAGTAATCAAAATACCTCACCCTAACCGTTTAACCTGTTTTTGTAAAATAAAAAGCTTATAAGAAACACCATGTATTTTAGCAACTATACCTGTTTCTCACAACAGGTGGCAAATCATACCATAAAATAAGGTTCCTATTTCTATACGGGTTCCCGCTGCACTAATACTACCCGCGCAGGTGCACCGTCAGAGCCTTTTATAAGCATTGGCATGCAAATATAATCATATTTGCCTGGCAGTACATTTTTAAGGCATAAACCTTCGATAATCAGGATTTCTTTACTTAGTAATGCCTTATGCACAATAAAATCGCCGCCGGAATATTTATCAACCGATAAAGCGTCAGTACCAACAACTTTAACACCTGATTCAATTAAATATTCGGCAGCGTCAAGCTCAAGGCCGGCATAATTTATATCAAACGGCTCATTTAGCGACAGATTGCTGTAAGGCGTTTTAAAAAAAACCGCTTTGCTGCCTTTTATATCGGTATCCGAGAACATTTTGCGAGTAATGTATTTTTCATTCCCTGCATCAATGACGGTGACTATTCCTGTAAACAAGCCAATGTCCAGTTGATCAACGCTTTTCCCGTCAGCTATAAAATGTAACGGGGCATCCACATGGGTGCCGGTATGAACACAGGCCTGTATTCTTGATATATTGGCCTTGTACCCGCCGGAAATACTTATTACCCGTTCAACTACAACATTTTCATCTCCCGGCCATACAGTCATGTTTGAAAATATAGGACGAGTTATATCGATAATTTTCATTACACCGTTCCCTTCTTCCCTTAAGTCCGGAATGATACCCGGACCGGATAACCTGTTGTGCGGTTTTCAGGCGGATATTTGTTATATAATAACATAATTTTTTTGAACCAACCACCCGATTTTGCATAGGATAATATTAGCAACTGATGTTCTGAAACCTTAGCAGTAACTTTTTTCCATATTATAAAAACAGTAGGTGATGATATGCCACTTTCAGCAAGAGAGATGTTTGCCCGTATGATAAGGTGCGAGGCCGAAGGTGAAGGAGACAGTGGAATGAAGGCAGTAGCCACTGTCATAATGAACAGGGTTCATGTTCCGTATGGCGAATACATGCGGGTTTGCCAGGGAGATTTAAGGAAAGTTTTGCTGCAGCCATACCAGTTTACTTGTGCCATGGAAACTGTATACGGCCAGTACAATCCACAGAATATATTCAATATTCCCCCGCGGCAGGAGGATTACGATGTGGCCGACTGGGCACTTTCGGGAAACAAGCACCGGGGAGCCGGGGAATGCTTATGGTATTATAACCCGTTTGCAGAAAACTGCAGTACATACTTTCCTGCAACCAGAACCGGTGTGTACTTTAACCGTATCGCTCAGCACTGTTTCTATTCACCCACCCCCAGCTATGCACAAACTTAATGGAGAATATAATGAATTATTTTGGAGGTTATAAAAATGAATGGTGAAAATGCAACCAATATCCCCAAACCGGTAAACCCTAAGCCCACCGACAAAGATGTGAAACAGCCGCTTCAGAGAAATGACCAAACAGAAATGTTCCAGCCTGCAATGCAGCAAAGAGGTTTTTTCCAGACCTATTCCCCGCAGGAAGGAATGTTTCAGCAGCAGATCCAGCAGCAACAGCAACAGCAGCAGGCAACAACACCGCCGACAAGTATATTCCAGCAACCACAAATGCAGCAGGCGCTGCCATTAGGCCCGGCCCCACAGCGAACAAGCATAATGTCCAGCGGACGTGGTGTGCGTGACAGCGTGCTGAGCGATACTAATTTCACTCAGGGTTTTTTGCAAACCCAAATTGGCAGGTATGTCAAAGTAGAATTTCTGATTGGTGTGAACATGTTTGTAGACCGTGAAGGAACCCTGATTAAGGTAGGAACAGACTACATAATAATCCAGGAATCCGAAACAGACGACTACCTGCTTTGCGACATTTATTCAATCAAATTTATCAGGTTCTACTACTGATTTGATTTTGATTATTTTTATTGCATTACGGAATGTAATGCAATTTTTTATATGAAAATACTGCAGCAGGTAGAAATGGAAAGACCACACGCAAGTTTTATTTAAAGTGTGGTCTTTACCGTGAAAATCCAGTGCCAGATTAGGTAAACCAATATGTTTTGAATTGTGCAAAGGCAATCAGCGCCTGCTTTAATCGCACACTCGGTTGCTTTTGTCATTTCTTCGCCGGAAAGATGGGAAGTCTCAAGTAAACTTTCAGCAGCACTTTTTGGAAAAAGCAGCATCCCTTTACTTGCGTATTTTATCATTTCCTGGTTTTTCCCTTGAATTTTTATTCTTATCATTATCTATTTTACCGTCATTAGCTTTTTCCGGGCTTTTTTTATTTAATTTGCCACTGTTTTTCAGTTCCTTTCCTGATTGGACTGAATCATTATTATCCCTTCCTGTTTTATCTTTTCGGTTACTGCTTTTTCCTTCATTTTTATTTTTATAACCGCTTCTGTCCCTGCCACAATTTACATCCCGCCTTTTTATACCATTATTATCTTTGTCTTCACTGTTTTCATTCTTGTCCTTATTCTCTTTATTTTGTTCTTTCTTCTCCCTGTTTGATTTTTTCATACCGGTTTCATCATTTTTTCCTGATTCGCTATCCGCACAGGTTTCAGATTTTTTACCGGTCTTAACGTTTCCGTTGCTTTCAGCATAGCTTTCTTTTTCACTGTTTTCACCTGCCTGATTGCTTTTTTCAGTCTTCTTATCGCTATTATCTTTCTTGCTGTTGGTTAAGTTTGAATTATTCTTTTTATTATCAGTGTCATTATTATTTTTCAGGGCATGTTCTGTTTTATCAGGCTTATCTGTCTTACCTGCAATATCCGTTACATCTGTTTTATCGTTCTTGTTCCCATTATTGCCGGACGCATCATGGCTTTCAGCATCAGTGTTATGTTCCTCGAAACTGCTGCCCTCCGTATTCATTAAACCCAAGTTGCTTTGCTCATATTCTTCCACGATGCTCCTGTTAATCCTTGCCATCAGATCCTTAACCTGTACGTTCACCAGCTCTTCCTTGCTTAATGAGGTGTCTGTTTCAATAACTTTATTGATAATATCGCTTTTGCCGGGTGACAGGCCTTCTTCAATCGATACCATGTATGCCTCGGTATCAAAGGTAAGAATCGCTATTTTATCATCCACTTTTTCCTTAATTCTCGCCTGGGTTTTTTCACTCAGTTCGGCATCCGATGATGAAATACTTATTAATAAATCACCTTCATCCTCGAGATACCCCAAATCCCTGGCAGCATTTATCACCTCAATAATACCTGTTTCATAATGCCGGGCATTTACCGAAATATTCTCGATAAGTTTTTTTCCATCATCATTCAGTGGCTTCACTTTAATAATCCTGTCAAAACGGTTAACCATTAATTCTACCGACGGGTTTATATCAATATTAATATACTGCACCGGTGTAGCCCATATATAGGCTGCCGTTCCCAGGAATACAAAAATAAAAGCCGCAGCAACCATCGATATAACTTTTTTCAAAGGAACAGAGTTCTCTTTTATAATGTTTTCGGTATATATGACATCCCCTACTTCGTAGGACTGGCAACTTCTTATATTTTTAAATGTACCGTCGGATAAAAGAAGAACCGAATAGTCACGTCCTTTCTCTATTACAACGCCTTTCATACCATCACCTTCTTTCTATTTAACGTACTCTTCAAGGCAGGGGTAATCCCCGGCCAGAATAATCAGTACGGCAAGAATATATTTCCGGTGTCTTTCAAATTTTTTCCTCTTTATGCCAAGCCCTTCCTCAATTTCGGCCAGCGGAAGGCTTTTATTAACCAGGGTTTGATTAATAAGATCGGGATTGCTTTTAATATAAGATATTACTTCTTTACAGATTTTTTTAGTATTCTTGTTCTTGGGACAAACTTTTTCCAATTCAAAAAAATTAATATCATATTTGGCAAGGGTATCTTTCAACTGCTGTATTTCAGAAAGCCTTTCATTCCTTAGTTTTTCCTCGTCATAAGCAGCCAGGGAAACCTCTGTTTCAAGTAAATCTTCTGTATCACTGTCCTCATTATTTATTATATATACAAATTTGCCTGTCTGGCTTTTCTGTTTCCTATAATAGTCAATAACACTGTTTCTTATTACAGTTGATGCATAACTCAAAAACTCCCCATTCTCGGTGCGGTAACCGTACACTGCCTGCATAAAAGCCATCATTGCAACGGAAAGCTCGTCATCTGAACCATATGTAAGGTATTTCCCTGATAATTTTTGGGCGCAAGAAACTATGAATGGCTTGTAGGCTTCAATTAAGTCATTCATTTTTTGCTTGTCGACTTTGCTTTCCAGGACCATTTGTTCCAGTTGTTTCTTTTTCATCGAATTCTATCCTGTATAGCAGCAAGCTGCATAATTTTTTAATTTCTATCATAAGTTTAACATATACGCTGTTTTTTTCAAAAGTTTATATTCTGCCCATATACATAATACGCTTCCTGATACATATTTTTTAAGGTAGGAGAAATTTTTCATAAAAAAGGACAGTCACTAAATAAAACTTTCCCGCATAAAATATATAACCTGAATATTTTCGCAGGATGGTGAAATGGCATGTTTTTAAACAGCTTTCTTCAATTATTGAATGAAATTTTTACTGCTGTATTTTTCACCGGGTATATAGCTAACTCTCAATCCTTTCCCCATCCCCTGACTGTTGAAGAAGAAAAAAAGTATCTGGAGCTCTTCAGAAACGGAGATGAAGAAGCCAGAAACATTCTTGTGGAAAGAAATTTAAGGTTAGTTGCCCATATCGCAAAAAAATATAACACCGGTAACGTGGATAGCGATGACATGATATCAATTGGTACTATTGGTCTTATAAAAGCCATAACAAGCTTCGATCCCGACAAGGGAATCAGGCTCGCAACTTATGCGGCAAGATGCATAGAAAATGAAATACTGATGTACTTAAGAGCAACGAAAAAATTCCAGAATGAGGTTTCATTGCATGAACCAATCGGAACGGATAAAGAAGGCAATGAAATTTCGCTTATGGATATTATTGGAAACGAAGAAAGTATCGACGATAAAGTAGCTTTGAAATTTCAGGTTAAAAAGCTGTACAGAAAAATTTCAGAGGTTCTCAGAGGCAGAGAAAAGACTATTATTGAGCTAAGATACGGCCTTGCCAGCGGTTCAAACAAGACACAGCGGGAAATTGCCAAAATGCTTGGAATATCACGTTCATATGTCTCTAGAATAGAAAAGAAGGCAATCAATAAACTAAATAAGGAACTTCAGAATTTAATCCCCTGATTAACATCAGGGGATTTCATTACATTTCTTTTTTCGTAACTATAACTTCTTTTGTTTCTTTTTTCGGAACGGGTTTCATATAATAATTAAATGTGTTCTGAAGCCATTTTTTAATATCATCGGTATTCAATATGGTGCCAAAGACGGTTTTTATAATAACCATAAGCACCGGACCGACTATCATACCGATAATGCCTAGCAATTGCAGTCCCAGATACATCGAAAACAGAGTTGCAAGGGGATGGACTCCAATCTGCTGGCCTACAATTTTCGGTTCAATCAACTGCCTTACTACAAGTACAATTATATATAAGAGCAGCAAAGAGACACCACGTTGATAGTTGCCCGATATCAGATCTATTATTCCCCACGGAATTAAAACCGTACCCACACCAAAAACCGGCAGTGCATCGACAATTGCTATTATTAACGCAAGTAAAAGACCGTTTTGAATATTAAGTATTATAAAAGCTATGGTCAGTTCGGAAAATGTTACCGTCATCAGTATGAGTTGCGCCCTCAGCCAGCCAAACAATGCGAAGAACAATTTATTAACCACCAGGCGGGTTTTCTCCAGCCATTGAACAGGAAATTGCCTGTCTATGAAATTATTTATTTTATTCCTGTCGCTGGTCATAAAATAGGTGGCCAATATCGTTACCACAAGGAAAACAAAAACCTGCGGCAAACTGAGGGTAAAGCTTGTTATTTTTTCAATTAACGGCGTCAATATTGCTTTTGCGCTGCTTGCTGCTTCGGCAAAATACTGATCCACAGTATCACTGATGGTCTTCGGCAATGATATATATAAATTGTTGACCTTTTCTATCATAGCCTCAAAAAACATCTGCATACCGCCGAATATTACGTTAATCTGCTCGTAAACATTTACAATCTCCTTTACAAGCCTTGTAATTATCAGTCCAAGGATAGTTCCGAGGATTGACAATACTAAAAGGATAGAAAAAACAGAGCCGATCTTCCGAGGAATTCTGACTTTTTTCTCGAGAAAATTTACCAGCGGTTCTATAAGGCTAGAAAGAATAAACGCTATTATAAAAGGAATGCAATAAACACTTAACCGCAAAAGAAGAAGAATACCAATGATTATCAGTATTATTATAATTACCTTTATTGTTCTCCTGTTTAGCCCAGCCATCAATAAACCCCTTTATAACCAGTTTAGCCGTTAAAAGCAGCAGTTTAAGCCGTAACTGCCATTTTAAGCCCTTTATAGTAACATATTAATAAAAAACATATTTCCAGTCAATAAACTTGCGTATCATTAAGCAAACATCTTAATGCAATCCAAAAAGCGCTTTACAACCCAAACACACTGTTTTTACGAGGCAGTAAATCACCTGCCTCGTTCGTGTGTAACAGTACCACCCGCCTTTAAAGGCGGATTGGGGGGCCAGTTTATAGTGTTACAATATATGATACGATATAAATCATTTTTTGTCTGTTTCCAGAACATTAACCATATCTTTTTGCAGTAATAATAATTTACGGGTTATTTCCTCAAGCCTACTGTCATCCACCCCCTGTATCATTTCATCCATAAGCATTGCAGCCATATCGGCAATACCTTCCTTAACATCTTCAATAAGGCTTATTACCGGCAGGTAGCGGAAGCGGCCGGCTGCTTCTCTTTCAATGCCGCATCTTACTTCACGTCCGGCTTCAATTACAAATGACTCTTCCCTGGACGGAATAAAAGGTTCAATGCCAAATTCATTCCTGATTTTTTCTGAGAGCGAGCTTAAAGCATTCTCTTCACCGTGAACCAGGAAAATGCCTTTCGGCATACGCCTGAAATTTTTCAGCCAGCTGATAAGCCCCAAATAATCGGCATGACCCGAATATCCGTCTATTGATTCTATACGCGCATTAACGCTTATTTCCTCACCAAAAATGTTAACTTTCTTTTCTCCGTTTAACAGCCTGCGCCCCAGCGTTCCTTCAGCCTGATAACCTACAAAAAGAATTGTCGATTTTTCACGCCACAGGTTATGCTTAAGGTGGTGCTTAATTCTGCCCGCCTCGCACATTCCGCTTGCTGATATGATAATGCACCCTCCGGCGATTTCATTAAGCGACCTTGACTCATCAGCAGTTCTTGTGAAATGAAGGTTTGGAAAATCCAACGGATTGTCCCCGTTTTCTATATACCATCTTGCCTCTTCATCATAGCAGTCAAGATTCTGCCTGTAAACTTCGGTAGCGCTTATGGCTAACGGACTGTCTATGTATACAGGTGCATTCAGGAGCCTTACTACCTTTTCGGCAGGAAGGGTCAGATTTCTGTTTATTTCATATATAATCTCCTGTGTTCTTCCTACTGCGAAGGACGGTATAACTACATTACCTCCCCGGTCCAATGTGTCAAGTACAATCTCCAGAAATTTCTCAGCCTTGTTCTTTTTGTCACTGTGAAGCCTGTCGCCATAGGTTGATTCCATTACGACATAATCTGCTTCTTCTATTGGCTCAGGGTCTTTTAAAATTGGTATGTCTGTGTTTCCTATGTCCCCGGTAAATACTATTTTTGTTTCCTTGCCGTTTTCACGAATCCACATTTCAATAAATGCCGAACCAAGCATATGCCCCGAGTTTTTAAAACGCACTTTTATATCATCGTTCAACTGGATAATCTCATCATATGCAACACTTCTAAAAAGTTTTAAACATTCCTGGGCCTGCATATGTGTATAAAGCGGTTCAATGGGCTCACGCCCTGCCCTCATCCGTTTCCGGTTCTTCCATTCTGTTTCAAATTCCTGTATGTACCCGCTGTCGGGAAGCAACAAACCGCATAAATCAACAGCCGCCTTCTGTGCTATTACTTCACCCCTGAAACCATTTACAAAAAGCCATGGTATTCGTCCACTGTGATCAATATGTGCGTGGGTTAATAACACATAGTCAATTTCTGACGGGGAAACCGGCAGTGGTTGCTCATTCATTGCCTCTTCCTTCGCACGTCCCTGAAACATGCCGCAGTCAATAAGGATTTTTGTGTTTCCCGCTTCAATCATGCAGCATGATCCGGTTACCGTTCTGGCCGCACCCAAAAACGTAAGTTTCACAATTTCACCTCCAAAAATTAAAGGTATAAACTACTCATTTATTTGATCTTCAATAATTCCACCGCCAAGAACAATATCACCGTCATAAAATACAACTGCCTGACCGGGTGTTACAGCCCTTTGTGGATAAGTGAACCGAACCTTTACTTTACCGTCTTCCAACGGGCTTATTACAGCTTCACTTTCCTTCGCCGAATAGCGTATCTTTGCCATGGCTTTTCTTGGGCTTTTAAGTTTTTCAAAAGCTATCCAGTTAATATCTGCAGCAACAAGCCCCTGGGAATATTCCTGCCCCGACTCTCCAAGCACCACGGTGTTGTTTTTTATATCAATTTTTACCACATACATAGGCTTGCCTAAAGATATGCCCAAACCCTTTCTCTGACCTATAGTGTAATTGTAGATGCCTTTGTGCTTTCCAAGTATGTTTCCTTCAGTATCAACAAAATACCCGGGTTCCATCGGTTCTTTCAGTTTTGAACTGATAAACGCTGTATAATCATTATCGGTAACAAAACAGATTTCCTGACTGTCGGGTTTGTCTGCAACGACAAAACCAAGCTCTTCAGCTATTTTTCGCACGGTTTCCTTGTTATAGTTCCCAATTGGGAATAAAGTCCTTTCCAGTTGATATTGATTCATATTGTACAATACATATGTCTGATCCTTTTTGTCTGTAACCGATCTTTTCAATAAATAACGGCCGGTTGATGGATCGTGTTCAATTCTTGCATAATGGCCTGTTGCTATATAATCTATGCCCATGGAAATGGCTTTTTTCAGCATCGCATCAAACTTCACATAGCGGTTGCATGCTATGCAGGGGTTTGGTGTTCTCCCCTTTGTGTACTCATCTACAAAATAATTTATAACACTTTTTTCGAAAATGTCCTGGAAATTGAGGACATAATATGGGATATCCAGTTGAAATGCAACCATCCGGGCATCTTCTACAGCTGAAAGCGAACAACATCCGCCTTCGGGCTGTGGCCCGGGCAAATCATCGGGCCAAATCTGGAGTGTTACCCCGATAACTTCATAACCTTCTTTCTTTAATATAGCCGCGGCAACCGAGCTGTCCACGCCGCCGCTCATACCTACCATAACCTTTTTGCTCATTGGTCACAACCTTTCAATTTTCCTTACAGATGTCAGTCTTATACCTGCATAGGTATACCAGTTTCCCGTTCACGCGCGTGCTTTCCATAAGTGAAATACTTTCTACTGAAAACTTATGCTGCAAAGCCCCAACATCCCTAATAATTTTATTAATGTCACCCCTGGTTACAAACTCCCTTGCCAGTGTAATATGGGGCTTGTAGGGTCTGTTTTCGGGTATAAAACCATTAGCTGCTATTTCTTTTTCCAAATCCTTTTGAAGCTGCAAGAGCTTATTATTCTCTTTTATTCCTGCCCATACAATACTGCTTCGCCCTCTTTCAAAGGTTCCGATCTCTGAGATTTCAAGTTCGAAAGGATCGTGCCTTTTTGACACCAAATCCTGTACCTTTTTCAACACTGTAAAATCCGGGCCGGACATTTCACCCATAAACCGCAGTGTCAAATGCAGGTTCTCCCTGGCTGTAAAATTAGCTTTAACAGCGCCGGACTTTAATATACTTTGCTTTGCAATCAGGGCATCCTTTGTCTTTTCATCAAATTCAACGGCATAAAAAAGTCTCATAAAAATACCTCTTAATCAAAAAGACGGCTGATAAGCCGCCTTTTAACAGTTTTAAAAGTCTATAATTTACAGAGACTCAGCAAGCAGCCTCCATTGAAAATGTTAAAAACATAACTTATTCGTCCAGATCTGATTCACATTTTCTGCAACAACCCGGGCACTGTTGGCTGTTTTCAACATCGTAACCGTGTCTTCTCCTGTAGTCTTCAATAGCAGCGGCTACTGCTTCTTCTGCCAGTACAGAACAGTGTAATTTAGCAGGAGGAAGCCCGTCCAAAGCTTCTACAACCGCTTTGTTAGTGACTTTCAAGGCTTCTTCAATGGTTTTGCCTTTTATCAGTTCGGTAGCTATACTGCTTGTTGCAACAGCAGCACCACAGCCAAATGTTTTGAACTTGGCATCCACAATAACATCATTCTCTATTTTCAAATACATTTTCATTATATCCCCGCATTTAGCGTTTCCAACCTGGCCAACGCCATCAGCATCTTCTATTTCACCCATATTTCTTGGGTTCATAAAATGATCCATCACTTTTTCGCTATACATCATATATAAATCACCCCCAGCATATTACGCTGCTACCTTTCCGTTAAAATTTTCAATCATTTATTATTTCCTTTTTTTATAAAATCCTCATATAACGGAGACATTTGTCTTAGTTTTCCCACTATCTCCACAAGGTTATCGACTATATAATCCACATCCTGTTCGGTGTTTTTCTCACCGAAAGTGATTCTTAACGATCCATGGGCTATTTCATGGGGCAGCCCGATGGCCAGCAGCACATGGGAAGGATCCAACGAACCCGATGTACATGCAGAACCGCTCGAAGCCTGAATTCCCTTCATGTCAAGCATCAGCAGCAATGATTCTCCTTCAATAAACTGGAAGGATAAATTAACATTTCCGGGAAGCCTCTTCTCCCTGTCACCGTTCAGGCGTACATGCGGAATCCTCTCCATAACACTGTCTATAAGCCTGTCGCTGAGTTTACGCAAGTGGCTGTTGTATTCATCAAGGTTCTCATAAGCCAGTTTCAGGGCAGCTGCCATACCAACGACACCGGCGACATTCTCGGTACCCGCTCTCTTATTTCTCTCCTGGGCTCCGCCGTGAATAAAATTATCAACGCGGACGCCTTTCCTGATATACAGGGCTCCTACACCTTTCGGCCCGTAGAATTTATGGGCTGACATAGACAGAAGATCAACACCCAGGTCATTAACTTTAACGTCTATATTACCCATTGCCTGTACAGCATCTGTATGGAATACTACACCCTTTTCCTTTGCTATTGCTGCAAGCTCTTTAATTGGCTGTATTGTCCCGATTTCGTTATTTGCAAACATTATGCTGACCAGGGTAGTATCGGGCCTTATTGCCTCAGCAAGATCCTTCGGGTTTACAAATCCCCTTTCATCAACCGGAAGATAAGTAACATCAAAGCCTTCCTTCTTTAAATAATCAAAGGCGTGAAGCACGGCATGATGCTCAATTGCTGAAGTAATCAAATGCTTGCCCTTTTTCCTGTTTGCATAGGCAACACCTTTAATTGCCCAGTTATCAGCTTCGGTACCCGAGCCTGTAAAGTAAATCTCGGTAGGATGCGCGCCCAGGCAATAGGCTATCTGAGACCTTGCGTTTTCTACAGCTTTCCTGCTTTCTCTGCCAAGAGAATATATGGATGAAGGATTCCCGAAAAGATCTGTAAAATAAGGTTTCATCTCTTCAAATACTTCGGGCTTGACATAAGTTGTAGCCGCATGATCAACATATATAATATTTTTATCCATCCAAACACCTTCTTTTTGTAACATATAGTGTAGATATAGTTTATTATTGATAATAAAATGCATTTTACTACGTTTTTATCCAATGCATTTAATATTCCGCATTAAAAAGAGTAACACTATGATTTTTAAAAGTCAATCATAGTATTATTTACCTCATTCTGCTGCTTATTAATTTTTACCCTTTCATACATTAAATAAACCTGAAAGATTCAGTTAATTCAAAATTATTTTATAAACCTGAACCTGTCCACAATATTTTTAATTATGGTATAATTCTCATACTCATCAACCTGGTAAGTCACTTCCCATTCCCTGGGAACAACTATTATGCCCAGATCATTTACCCCGTCGGGATAGCATTTGTGCTCATATATTTTTATCTGCCCTGAAGGATCTTCGGTATGCATCCATATAAAAGTAGGACTGCTTGATAAAATATGCCTTATTCCGTCTTCTGTCTGAACAGGTTTGCCGTTAACATTCAGTATTATTTCTCCCCGTTTCATTTTCATTTTGTCTGCGGGGCCCCCGGGAATTATCTCTAAAATTCTTACCCCTCGCTGAACCGCCGTATATAAAGGTTGTTTTTTCATCTCGGTATAAAGCCCATACCTGTATATTACTTCGCGGTACAGCAATGCAAATATGGTTCCTGCCCACTTTAATGCTTCGACTTTTGAAGAAAAGAAGGCAAGCACGAAAAGGGCCAGCCCTCCTATGATGCACCTGACCGCGTCATTTCTGCACTTTTCTTCGGGCGGGGTGGATATAGCCACCGACGAATAATTGGTAACACTGATTGCTCCGACAAGGAAAAATGTAATACCGGTACTTATCTGCCCAATGTCGTTTTTAAACATTGTTCCCCATTTTACAGTAACTTCGTTAACCAACAGTGAATACGGTGCTATTGAAAAGGATAAGAAAATAAAAGGAACGGCATAGTACCTTTGTTTTATGAATGCGCCCGTTATTTGCCCGTTATGCTGGATAAATATTGGAATGTTGTCCTGCTTTCTTGTCAGATACAACAGAACGGATTCAATTACCTGCACCGTAGCTATGAAAACAAGCATTGAAGGTATATGAATTTTATCATAGCCGAATATTAACGTATAAAGGCAGATAATTCCTCCTGCATATGAAGGGTTTACAAAACGGTGATTAAAAAGAGCCAGAATGCACATTATAATAAGAAACGACTGCAGCCCTTCAGGTTCTATATAAATACCCAGGCTTACGGTTATTATGCCTCCAAAAAAGCCTGTTATAAGCCCTGTCAGCAGAATTTCCTCCATAGTCTGACGAAGGCTTCTGGTTCTGCAATCATTGATGCACTGTTCAAAGCCATATATTATTTCAAGTCTCGCCCTGACAATAATATAAATAAACAAGTATATGGCAATATACTTATAATCCAGGAATATTGAAAATACCAGTTGCCTTGCAACCGCTCTAATTATTTCCAGCATTCATCCCACCATATACAGACTTACAAAATCAGTTTACCCACTAACAATATTAAAATCCGATTTTTCTCTGTATTTCACCCTTTATATTAATTGCTTTAATTATAGCACGTTTTTTGACAATATTGAAATCGTTTGTCCACGGATTACAGCGGAATGCCAAATGAAAACAGGTATTAAAAAAGCCGCTTGCGCGGCTTTTTTAATTATCTTGCACCAAGAATATACTGGTTCAGTATTGATTCCAGCATTTCCTGTCTTCCTGAAGTAATTTCAGGTTCACCGGTTTCAAGAATATATGCTTCCAGTTCCTTGAATCCTGCTTTTCCTTCCACAATATCTTTTCCTATACCTGTTCTGTAGCTTGCATAGCGCTCTTCGATGAATTTATCGAAAATTCCGTCCTGAACAATTCTGTATGCAATCTTGAAGCCCTGTGCAAATGCGTCCATTCCGGCTATATGGCCGTAGAACAAATCAACAGGCTCAAAGGATGCCCTTCTGACCTTAGAGTCGAAGTTCAGGCCGCCTTTTGTAAATCCGCCCATTTTAACAACTTCGAGCATGGCCAGGGTTGTTTCATAAATGTTGGTCGGGAACTGGTCGGTATCCCAGCCCAGGAGCAGATCTCCCTGGTTTGCATCTATGCTGCCGAGAGCATTGTTTATTCTTGCGAGCTGTAATTCATGCTGGAAGGTATGACCTGCAAGAGTTGCATGGTTGGCTTCAATATTCAGTTTGAAGTCTTTATCAAGGCCGTTGGCTTTTAAGAAGCCTAGAACTGTAGCGGTATCAAAATCATACTGATGTTTTGTAGGTTCCTTCGGTTTCGGTTCAATTAAGAGCTGCCCGTCAAACCCTATTTCTTTCTTGTATTCTACTGCCATGTGCAGGAAACGGGCAAGATTGTCAAGTTCAAGTTTCATATCGGTATTCAGGAGTGTTTCGTAACCTTCACGGCCGCCCCAGAATACATAGTTCTGCCCGCCAAGTTCCTTTGTAATTTCCATTGCTTTCTTAACCTGGGCGGCTGCATAGGCAAAAACAGCAGCACTGTTTGAGGTTGCGGCACCGTTGGTAAAACGTCTGTGACCAAAAGCATTTGTTGTACCCCAAAGCAGTTTTACATCACTGTTTTTCATTCTGTCCTTAATGCAGGCTACTATCTCATCAAGGCGCTTATTGGTTTCCCTAAGGGTGTCGGCTTCGGGTGCTATGTCCCTGTCATGGAAACAGAAGAACGGAACGCCAAGTTTTTCACAAAACTCAAAATTAGCTTCTACTTTTGCCTTTGCCAGGTCCATCGGATCGGTAATGTGATCCCATGGCCTTACAGCTGCGCCTGTCGCTCCGAACGGATCGCTGCCTCTTCCCTGGAATGTATGCCAGTATGCAACTGCAAAGCGCAAATGTTCCTTCATCGTTTTGCCGCCAATTACTTCATCAGGATTGTAAAACTTAAATGCCAGAGGGTTGTCGGATTTCGCCCCTTCGTATTGAATCTTTGACACATTTTTAAAAAATTCGCTCATAATTCTAACCTCCTGCTTAAATTTTTTATCAGCCATAACGGCTTTATTATTTTCCGAAAATTTTACGTATTGGAATCATTGCTGCACCTAATGCTGAAGAATTCATGCCAAACTCCGAAGTAAGGATTTTAACTTTCGATACCGGATATTTTAAAGCTTTCTCATTAACGGTTGCCATTAACACGTCCATAACCAAAGGTGCATAATCGGTAAAGCATTTCCCAAGAACGATGGCTTCGGGATTCAATGTATTAATGAGATAAGCAACTGCAAACCCGATATATTCAGCCCCTTTTTTAAGGACTTCAATACATAGCTCATCGCCTTTATATGCAGCATCCACTATTTGATCCCATGATAGTGCTCCCATACCGGGGTCAATTATATCGGACGAATACCCGTTTTGAACTTTTTCATTTATTTCGGAAAGCATGTGGCGGACAGATGCATATGTCTCGAGGCATCCCCTGTTTCCGCATCCGCAAAGCCTGCCGTTTTCCTTTACAATTAAATGCCCGATTTCACCGGCACTTCCGCTGAACCCGCGGTATATCGCATCACCGATATATATTCCTGCTCCGATACCCGATTCAATATTAATGCAGATAAAGTTTTCAATGCTTGAGCATTTTCCTATCCATTGCTCACAGATTGCCGAGCACATTGCTTCGTTTTCCATAAAAGCCGGCATACCCAAAACTTCACTGACTCCGGTGCCCAAATCCACTTCATTCCATGACAGGTTGGGGGCTATTATGATTTTGTTCGTTTTCCTGTCCAGAATACCCGGAATGGACAGACCGCAGCCTATAAACTTATCCGCACTTAGTTTTTCGCTGTCAATGGTTTCAAAAAATTTTTCACGGATTAATTCAATGACTTTACCAGCCGGAATTCCGGGGCTGTATTTAAACTGCCTCTGCAACAGAATATTGGCGGTAATATCGGCTATTACCATTTTCAGCTCGCTCATGCCTATATCGAAGCCAACTGCATAGTACGAATTTGGTTTCAGCTCAAGCATTACCGGCTTTCTCCCCCCGGTGGATTCTCCCTGCCCTGTTTCGTGCAGAAAACCATCCTTTATCAGCTCGCGTGTGATGCTGCCGCATGCCGTCGGAGAAAGCCCTGTCAAATCTGACAATTCCTTGCGCGACAACTTTTTATTCTCACGGATCAAGTTCAGAACCGTGGCTTTATTTAGTTCTTTAAGATACTGGTTGTTACCCGTTATTTTTTTAGCCATAATTTATTCATACCAACTTCGTCAGGTACTTAAAATCATCCTTCAATGACTTGTACAGATTCTTATACAGTTTGTAATATCCGTTATACTTTTCATGTGCGTCCCTGTTCGCCCGTTGTGTTGATTTAACCTTAATGGTAGCTTCGCAGGCCTCGGTGACACTGCTGTATACACCCGAGCCAACACCCGCAAGAATTGCCACGCCAAAGGCAGGCCCTTCGCTGGCATTAATAGTGCATATATCATGATTAAACACATCTGCCTGCATTTGCCGCCATAACGGGCTCTTTCCTCCGCCACCCGATGCTCTTACCTGGTTAATGTCAACACCAAGCTCTTCAATTATTTCAAGGCAATCCCTCAGGCTGTATACTACTCCCTCCATTACCGCGCGAAGCATTTCCCGCTTTGTATGCTTGGCAGAAAGACCAAAGAAAACGCCGCGGCAGTCGGGATCCAAATGCGGGGTACGTTCTCCCATTAAATACGGCAGATATATTAGTCCGTTGCTTCCCGGCTCAACTTTCTCTGCTGCCTGATCCATCAAATAGTATGGATCCACACCCATAAGATCTGCAGTTGCGATTTCATCCTTGCAGAAATTATTTCTGAACCATTGAAGCGACAGACCGGCACCCTGGGTAACACCCATGATATGCCATTTATTCGGTACGGCATGGCAGAACGTATGTACCCGTCCCAAAGGATCTATGCTGACATCATCGCTGTATGCGAAAACTACGCCGGAGGTACCAATTGTAGAAGAAATAATACCTTTTTTAACAATACCGTTACCAACAGCACCGGCTGCCTGGTCACCGGCACCACCAACCACAGGAGTTCCTATATTGAGGCCTGTCAGTTCGGCTGCCGTACTGTGAACAGTACCTGTAACTTCCTGGGATTCATAAACCCTTCCAAGCATTGACTTTTCCAGACCCAGTTTGCTGATTACTTCATCACTCCAGCACCTGTTCGGAACATCCAGGAACTGCATTCCGCTTGCATCGGATACTTCGGTTGCAAACTCTCCTGTTAAACGATAGCGCACGTAATCCTTCGGCAAGAGGATTTTTCTTACTTTATCAAAGATTTCGGGTTCATTGTTCTTAACCCACATGACTTTTGAAGCTGTGAAACCTGTTAAAGCAGGATTTGCGGTAATTTCAATGAGCCTTTTTGCTCCCACCAGCTCTGTGATTTGCTCGCATTCAGCACTGCTTCTCTGATCACACCAGATAATGGCTTTTCTCAAAACCTGGTTATCCTTATCAAGCAAAACCGCACCATGCATTTGCCCGGACAATCCTAAGCCTTTTATTTCGTCAGGTGAAACACCACTTTTGGCGATAACGTTTCTGATTGAAATGTAAGTAGCCCTCCACCAGTCTTCCGGGTCCTGCTCGGCCCAGCCGTTTTTCGGCTGATATAATGGATATTCCTGCAGGTCACTTGCCACTGAATTGCCTGATTCGTCAAATAATACTGTCTTGGTACCTGATGTGCCAATATCCACACCTAATAGATATGCCATTTTTCATTCACCTCCGACACTTTTTAAACTTACCTTAATAAGTTTACATTAATAAGTTTATCCTATATCAAATTACAATTCAAGGTGGTTAATTTATAAATTTTAATTATTATTTTTTAAACTCTGTCCCCTTCCCTTCTGCCTTTGCATCAATCCCGGGATGTGGTAATCCGAATCCGGCAAGCATCACATTTTGAATATTAATTATGATAATAAGTATATATATTTCAAGTTTAATATTTTATAATTGTATCAATAGAATTTTGACAAGCCAAAGGAGGACCTGATTTGAAAAAATATAAATTAGCTTTAATCGGTGCCGGAAGCAGAGGTACAGCTTATGCAAATTATACCGTTAAAAACCCCGATAAATTTGAAATTGTTGCAGTTGCAGAACCTCATGACGTAAGACGCAATTCTGCCAAAACCAGATATAATATTCCTGATGAAATGTGCTTTAAGGATTATAATGAATTTTTTAAAATGCCAAAATGCGCTGATGTTGTGATGATTTGCACGCTGGACGACCTTCATTATGACCCGGCAATGAAGGCAATTGATAAAGGTTATGATATTTTGCTTGAAAAGCCAATTGCGCCAACCCCTGAAGAATGCATTGCCATAACAAAAGCAGCGAATGAAAAGGGTGTAAATGTATTAGTCTGTCACGTTCTCAGATATACCCCATTCTACAGGAAACTAAAAGATATACTTGATGACGGAATAATCGGTGAAATAATTAACATTATCCATTGCGAAGCCGTCGGTAATATACATTACAGTCATAGCTATGTCAGAGGAAACTGGCGAAATACAACGGTTGGTGCGCCAATGCTGCTGGCTAAATCATGCCATGATATAGATCTTCTGCAATGGCTTATAGGAAAGAAATGCACGAAAGTCCAGTCTTTCGGTGCGCTCACTCACTTCACACCCGAAAATCAGCCTGAGGGTGCACCGGACAGGTGTACAGACGGATGCAGGTATAGCGACTCATGTTACTATTATGCGCCAAAACTTTATCTGGAAAAACATAAAGGCTGGTTTGATTATGCTGCTACAAAAATTAAAAATCCAACCGATGAGCAAATTTTGGAAGCACTAAGAACAACCAGCTATGGTAAGTGCGTTTATAAAAGTGATAATAATGTTGTTGACCATCAGGTTGTAAATATGCAGTTTGAAGATAACTGCACAGTATCTTTTACAATGTCGGCTTTTAACGAAGGCGGAAGAAATATGCGCATAATGGGAACCAAGGGTGAAATTTGGGCTGATTTAACAGAAGACTATATTAAAATTTATGATTTTAAGACACAAAACACCAATATCATTAATGTCTATGAAAAAAATGTTGACGGTACCATATCAGGTGGTCACGGAGGCGGCGACACTGGAATTATGAATGATTTATATGAATTTCTAAGTGGTACATACAATGGTAAGTCAATTGCAGAAATTAATGTGTCAAATGACAACCACCTTATTGTTTTTGCTGCCGAAAAGTCACGACTCGAAAATATTGTTGTTGATTTTGAAGAATATAAAAAATCTTTAATGCCCTAATGATTTTATCAACGGATTTTCACCCTCAGTGAAAAAATCAGTACCAAGCTGAAGGGTGAAAATCCAGGTATCATTAAAACTGATTTGAAAAGTGTGTGAACGTAAAAGGAAGCACTAAAGGAAAGCAAAGTGGTACTCCCGGCTTAACGGTTTTATTGTACCACATTACCCATCTGGCTGATAACCATTTTATAATATTGGCCTTTTTGGTTCATAAGGCTTTCATGATTTCCGCTCTCGATTATTCTTCCGTCACTTATAACAATAATATGATCTGCATCCCTTATCGTGGACAGGCGGTGGGCTATCAGAAAGCTTGTACGGTTCTTCATCAAGTTCACCAGAGCACGCTGAATATCCTTTTCGGTTTTAGTGTCAACACTGCTGGTTGCTTCATCGAGGATCAAAATAGGGCTGCCACACAATACAGCACGGGCGATGGCTATGAGCTGCCGTTGTCCCTGGCTTAAATTATCTGTGGCTCCCGATACCATTGTCTGATACCCGTTCGGCAGCTTGTCTATGAAGTCGTGGGCACGGGCTATTTTGGCTGCCCTGATTACCTCCTCATCGGTCGCATCCTTTTTTGAATAGCGGATGTTATCCATGATTGTACCCGTAAAAAGGCAAGTATCCTGCAGAACTACCGAAAAACACTTTCGAAGGCTGTTTCGTTTCAACTCGGTAATGGGCGTATTGTCAATCAGTATCCTGCCGCTGTCGGCATCATAAAAGCGCATAAGAAGATTTACTATCGTTGTTTTCCCCGCTCCTGTTTCACCCACTAAAGCTACTACTTCCCCTGCCTTAACGCTAAAGCTCACATTCTTTAATATGGGGATGGTTTTATTGTATGAAAAGCATACATTATCAAATACAACCTCTCCCCTTGGCTGGCCTGCATCAACAGCATTTCCCGAATCTGCCGGCTCCTCTTCGCTGTCCAGAATTTCAAAAACACGCTCCGCTCCGGCCAAAGCAGACTGTATTGTATTAAACATGCCTGCAATGGAATTAAGAGGATGCGCAAACTGTTTTGAATAGCTCAGGAAGCTTACCACCGTGCCGACAGGAAGTCCATATCCTACCGAAAGTATTCCTCCCGTGATGGCAGTAACCGTGAAAATAAGGTTATTAATAACATTAAGAAGGGGCATCATATATCCTGCCCATATTTGAGCCTTTGTGCTGCTTTCATTAAGCTTTTCATTAACCTCCCTGAACTGCTTTAGAACATCTTCCTGCTTTCCAAAGGCTTTTACCATTTTCAGCCCGAGGATGTTTTCCTCAATGATTCCATTCAGTGAACCGAGATTCCGCTGCTGGGCCAGAAAGTGTGCACGGCTTCGCGACGCAATAATACGGGTCAAAACAGTCACAAGAGGAATGCATAATAAAACAACCAGCGTAAGTGGCAGATTCAGTCTTATCATTACAGCAAAAGAGCCTGCCAGCGTTAAAATACTTGATATCAACTGCGTCGTTGTCTGTGCAATTGTAGAACTGATATTATCCACATCATTGGTAATTCTGCTCATCGTATCTCCATGGGAACGTGTATCGTAAAATCCCAGGGGAAGCTTTTGCATCTTTTCAAAAACATCTTTACGCAATGTGTATACAAGCTTATGCGAAACCCTGAGTATAATTGTCCCGCTGAGGGTTGAAATGAGCCAATTGGCCGCATATAAAACAGCAATTATCAGCAGATACCTCACAAGCATTCCTGTGTCCACTGTTCTTGTTGCAAGATCAAAAGTGTTAAAGGTTTTCCCGGTAAAATAAGGGAGTAAAACCGAAATTAACGACGAAACGGCTGTAAGAAACATAGCTAAAAATATTGCTTTGCCCCAGCGCATGTATATTTTTACTATACTAATCAGGGTACTCTTTGCATTTTTAGGTTTTGCACCCGGCGCAAAACGGTTGGGACCGCCGCCTGCCGGCCTGTTGCCAATCGTCGGCATCTTTGCTTCGGGCCTGGAAATATTCTGTCCCATTAGTTAAGCCTCCTTGCTGCTTTCTATTTGCGTCCTGTATATATCCTGATATACCTCACAATCCCTCATCAGTTGCTCATGAGTACCAAATCCCACTTTTTCACCGTTATCCAGAACAAGGATCCGGTCGGCAAACATGGCTGTCCCGCAACGTTGGGTTATGATTATTACCGTCTGCTTCCTGTTTTTATTGATTAAATTTTCACGGACCTTGGCTTCTGTAACTGCATCCAGCGCACTGGTGGCATCATCCAGTATAAGCACGGGAGAATCTTTAAGTATTGCACGGGCTATTGATATGCGCTGCTTCTGACCACCTGAAATATTTACCCCGGCACTTCCCAAAAGGCTTTCATAGCCATCCTGCATCCTGCTGATAAAATCCGCCTGAGCCTTCTTAACAGCCTGATGCAGCATTTCGTCCGTAGCTTCCTTGTTTCCCCATCTTATGTTTTCAGCAACCGAACCTGAGAATAACATTGGTTTCTGTGGCGCAATGGCAATATTTCTGCGCACCGAGTCAATACTCAGATCCCTGATATCACAACCATCAAGTAAAATTCTTCCACCGTCTGCATCATAGAACCTCAAAAGAAGCCACGCTACAGTAGACTTGCCGCTTCCTGTCGGCCCGATTATTGCAAGGCTTTCTCCGCTTTTAACAGAAAAGGACAGGTTTTTCAGCGCAGGTACGCCACTGCCGTTTGGGTATGCAAAAGTTACGTTTTCAAATTCAATATCCCCGTCCAGATCTTTTAATTCACCGCTTCCGGTGAAATCCCCTCCGCATTCAAATACTTCCTTGATACGGGCCGTGGAAGCTTTTGTCCGGACAAACGTATTAAATACATTCGTAATCATTATCAAGGAAGTAAGCATTTGTGCCATATAAACCGTAAAGGCTGTAATATCGCCGGGGTTTGCAAGATTTAAAGGAAACAGTATACTACCGGCATAAATTACAATAACTGTGCCAATGCCGACGGTAAGGCTGATAATTGGCGATATCAGGGTAATAATCATTTGAGCCGATATTCCATTTTTCATCAGGTTTGAATTGGCATTTTCAAACTTATCGCTTTCCTGGTCATAGGTTCCAAAGGCCTTGACAAGGCGCACTCCTATGAGGTATTCCTGCACAACAGAGTTTACCTTGTCCATGGCTTTTTGAAATATCGAATACCGGGGATAGCTTAATTTCATACTGATTATAATAAGGGTGGCAACTATCGCAACAATACAGTAAATAATGAGGGAAAGCCTAAAATTGAGCAGACTGGCAAGAACAATGCTTCCAACACATGTAATCGGAGCTTTCAGAAAAATCCGCATGATGCCATTCACAAACTGCGTTATCTGAGATGTATCGTTGGTCATTCGTGTTATAAGTGAGCCGCTCTCAATTTTATCAACACTTTGCTCTGAAAAATATATGATTTTCTCAAACAAATCATATCTCAAATCCGCTCCCATACGCTGGGATACTTTGCTGGCCAGTATGTTTCTTGTAACGGCGAAGCACGCTCCAAGAACGGTAACTATCAGCATCCGGGCTCCCCAATAATAGACCTGGGAAATCTGTTGCTGGGCAATTCCTTTATTAATGATATTTGACATGAGCGTGGGAGCAAGCAAATCGCATATTGCCTCTGATGCAACACAAAAAACAGCTGTAAGGAACGGAAACTTGTACTTTCTGAAATACTTACCGTATAAATTCATTATTATTATCCCTGTCTTTCTTTAAAGTCAAAAATTCCTATATTATTATACATTTTTTTTGCTTTCATGGATCAACATTTTTCGCATCATTCGAAGTGAATTTCAGGTTCTGCCCGGCATCTTATGTGTTATGTAGTATCCTGATCCGTCCGGCTGTTTCAGGATGCTCAGCAGAAGAACTAAAATTATCGGTGCGGGTCTAAACCGAATCAACAAAAACACCATGGCGAATCTATATGACAGAATTAATTAAAGGGTAGATGCTGATACTATAAAGCTTTTGAGGAAACAAAATCACCGCTTCTTGAGCGGTGATTCAATAATAATGCAATTTATATTATAAAAACTGATATTGACACCTCCTCAACGGGTTTCATCAATATCAGTTTTCTAACCATACTTTCTTCAATCAGCGGCCATAACCGTTTTCGCAGAAAATACGCTATTATCATTCCATGTTCCTCTTAAGCGATCCAGGCAGGTTCAAAAGCCTGTCATTTCCAAGATCCCACTACCTTAATATCGATATTGCATCGGAAATAGTTTTTTCAAAAGCTTCCATACCGTATTTATCCACTTCGGCTTTATCTTTTTCGCCATGTGTCAGGCAACCGGCACCGCCAATACAACCTCCAACACAGGCCATCCCTTCAATGAAGTTCACATCGATCAGATTTTTACTTTTTTTCATTAAAGCCACTTTGCACTGTTCAATGCCGTCGCAGGGACATGCTTTCAATTCGAAGTCAGTATAGCCGTGCTCTTTCAGTCCTTCTGCTATTGCATCCGAAAGGCCTCCGCTGCGGGCAAAAATTCTGCCATAGTAGGATGCATTGTCCAGCACATCTTCAGGAAGCGTGCTAATGTCAATATCCTTGGAATCGAATAATGCCTGCAATTCCTCGAAAGTCATTACAACGTCCACATAGGGCTTGACGCTGTCTTTTTGCACCTCTGCTTTTTTGGCAGTACAGGGACCTATGAAAATGACTTTGCAGCCTTTCTCGTGTTCTTTTAAATACTTTGCGATTGTTGCCATCGGCGACAGGTTGCCGGAAATAAACGGCACAAGATTGGGAAAACTTTTTTCGATGTAGCTGACAAAGGCCGGACAGCAGGAGCTTATTAAAAATCCCTTTTCCACAATTTCATTACTCTCGGCGTAGGCTACCATATCAGCTCCCAATGCCGCCTCGATAACAGTATAAAAGCCAAGTTTCTTAAGTCCGGTAATGACCTGGCCAAGTTTTGCATATGTAAACTGGCTTGAAATGGACGGAGCTACAACCGCATAGACTTTGTATTTCCGGTTATGATCACTTTTTTTGATGATATCAATTGCATCCAAAATATAGGATTTATCCATAATTGCTCCGAACGGGCATTGATACACGCAGGCCCCGCAGGCAATACACTTTTTGTTGTCAATGGCCGCCGTTTTTTCCTCGCTCATATGTATTGCTTTTATTTTGCAGGCATTTTCGCAGGGACGCCTGCGGCTGATAATTGCTGAGTAGGGACAAACCCTGGAGCACGCACCGCATTCTTTACATTTGCTTTTATCAATATGTGCCACATGATTTCTGTCAAAAGAAATGGCGCCAAACTTGCAGGCAGTCTCACAACGGTGAGCAAGACATCCCCTGCAGGCATTTGTGACTTCATAACCGCCCATGGGACATTCATCGCAGGCAATTTCAATAACCTCTATTACATTGGGGTTATCTTTGTTGCCGCCCATGGCAATTTTCACACGTTCACTTACGATGGCTCGCTCCTTATAAACACAACAACGCATGGTAGGTGTTTTTCCCGGTACAATAATCTGCGGAATATCCATCAGGCTTTCAAGCAGTGTATCATTCCATGCAAGCCTTGCCACTTCCCTCAGGACTTTATATTTTAAATGCTGAACTTTGGTATCAAATTTGTGCATTTTTTCACCTTCTTAAAAATAACTGACTTTTATACGTTTTCCCATCTGTTTCAAGCATGCAGACAATTCTTCCACAAGATTCATCTTGATGTTAAATGTAATCGGCAGATCCGGATTCTGGTGCGCCGGGTTGACTGCCCTTCCGACGAAAAAATTTATATCCGTTGCCTCTTCAAACAAAAGGCGGCAAATCAAAGAAGCCCCGTCATTCTTAAAGGCCCAATGTTCATACAGTTCGTTTTTTCCTAACGCATCCTTTGCATATTCAATTACCCTGCTCATGGTTATAACCCCTTCGGTAACCAAATCCACCCCTTCTATCTCCGAAATTGGCGGAATATCTTCACTTTCAAAGTTAAGACTTGTTTTTATTTCTTTACCGAGATATTTTGCTGCTATAGAAGCCGTAGTACCGCCGCAGATAATATGTTTACCTTCCTTGGAGAAGAACAGGGACATCATCCGATCACAATCATCCCTGTTGCGAGGGGGGCCAAACAGGATATTCATCGGTTCGCGCTTACGCACTTTTACCACGCATGCTGTAGCATCATCACCGGGGCGGTGACCATATTTCCTGTCACACTCATCCACGAGCATGTTGGCAAGATATTTCGCAGTATGGCCTGCAAGGCAAATGTTTTTCATAAACTTTGCTATCTCTTCCCATTTCCAGCCGAAATTGAAGGCACGACCGATTCCGGCATGAGGACAACCGTCACTCATGGCAATAATGCAGTCGTTTTCCTTCAGTTTAACAGTAGATTTTAAGACCTTTTTACCGTCAATATTCAGTTCCTGTTTATGATAGTGGAATATCTCGCCATCCCGGAGAAAAATAACATCAGGATTATCATACTGAATGATTTCCACCGTTTCATTTTCAATAAGATGCAATATGGTAAAGGTGGAATAGGCAACCCCTCTGACCGAGCAAATCGGTAAAGTGGCTGCAATGGTGGAAACACACTCCTCAAGACTAAGCCCTTCTGCCAGCATGGTGGATATTATTTTGGAGGTAAGTGTAGAAAGGATGCAGGCTTTCACTCCGCTGCCAAGCCCGTCAGCAAGTACAATAACCGTTGAGTTTTCACCCTGTTCAATGACGTCCACATGATCGCCACAAAGCTGTTCACCCTCGTGGTTGATACTTTTGTAACCAATATCAGCACACAAGTTATTCATTGCTGATCGACTCCTTTAGTTTGGTAAGCGCAATTTTTGTCTCTGCTACCGTTTCACCCAGCAAAGATGCAATTTCCTGCACAATCCACATTTGCTTGTCAACCACTTTATCAGCGATTTCTATTGTTTTACGGGTTATGTTCTCTTTCCTTTCCCGTTGATTTTCTTCTTCCGTTACATCACGAAGAATGCAAAGGATCTGCCGGTATTCTTTATCATAGACCACCGTTTTTTCTACATATTTTCTGTATTCTGCCAAATATTCACGCTTATCACGAATACCGGTTCCTTCTGAAAGCACCGTCAAAAAGTCATCAGGGTCCAATACACGGACAATCTGCTCACCCAGAATATCTGAAGCATTGTGTAGGTTTAATATTTTAAGCGCTGCCTTGTTCACCTGCTGGACTTCAAGTTTCTCATTCAGCACAATAAGACCGTTCGGAATATTTCTTGCAATTGTATCCGAAAAATTTTCCGCCTTCTCTTTTAAGAAGGGCAGGCACATGGAAAACTCGGCCTTCCCCTTACAGATAGCAATTGCTTTTTCCCTGCACGTGCTATAGCCGCAAGAACCACAATTCAGTTCGTCCGAAGGCTTCATTTTTCCCATTTGATGCAGGGTATCCAAAATCTCCGCTTCGGTGGGTTCTGCAAGCCTTTGCTCAATGATCTCAAAATTCTTATGGATTTCCAGGCGATCGGGCTGTTCTACCGGAAAATCATTCGGTCCTGCAAACCTTGATATAATGGCAAAATCCCTAACCGGCGAACGCTGATGCTTTTCCATAACCGGACCACCGATACAGCTGCCGGCACAGGCAGACATCTCGATAAAACAATGGTGAAGGTTGCCTCTTTCAATATCCCTAAGAGCAGCAATACAGTTTTCGGTTCCATCAATGGCCATATAAATAAAGTTTGGGTTGCCCTTGTCCATGGTTTTAAGTATACCGCCGGTTGTAGGAAAAAACCTGGTACGGCTGTTTTCATTTGAATCAATTTTCTGCTCAAGCGTAATATGTTCTGCTTTGAGCCATGCCGTCAATTCGTCAAATGTCAGCACAGCATCCACAATGCCCTGATAGTGCTGCGCCTCATCTTTTTTCGCAACACATGGACCGATAAATACGGTTCTGGCTCCTGGAATACGCTTCTTAATATCTTTACAGTGTACTTGCATAGGCGACATTATATCTGCAAGGTAAGGCAAGCAACGGGGAAAATGCTTCTGGATCAGCAAGTTTATTGAATGACAGCAAGAAGTTATGATTATATCACGCTCTTCTTCATTTACTAAACGATCATATTCCCTTTTCACAATAGTGGCGCCAACAGCCGTTTCCTCCACATCATAAAAACCGAGCTTTTTAATGGCTTCACGCATGGCTTCGATGCCGACTCCTTCGTAATTGGCAATAAAGGACGGGGCAAGGCTCACCACAACCGGGGCTCCGCTCTGGAGCAGTACCTTAACTTTTTCAGTTTCATCTGCAATTTGCTTTGCATTCTGCGGGCATACAACAAAACACTGCCCGCACATTATGCACTCATTTCCGATAATATATGCCTGATTTCCCGAGAAGCGGATAGATTTAACAGGGCAGTGGCGAATACACTTATAGCAATTTTTACAGTTGGATTTTTTAAAGGTCAGACAGTCCATTCCCTAACACTCTTTCTCCCGGCTTCTACAACCTTCAATACTTTTTCTGTAAAGAAGTCCTTAAAATTTTCGGTTGTAATGCCTGTATAAACATCGTCATCCACTGTAACCGTCACACCGATACGGTTGCACTTGCCGGTGCAAAAGCTACCGGCAAGTGTTATATCATTCTCCAATTTGTAATCGGTTATGGCAGCCTGAAACAGTTCAACGATTCGTTCAGCCCCTTTCAAATGGCAGGAAGACCCCACACAAATCCGAATAGTCATGTTATTCCACCTGTTCTAAAATTATTTTCTCAAAGAACTCTTCTACCGTATCAGGAAACACCGAAAAGAATTTGTCATCGACTGTGACACAAACACCCTGCTGGCATTTACTCATGCAAAATGTTCCGGTGAGTTCCACTTTATCACCTAGATTATACTTGCGAATTAAATGCTGGAATCCTTCAACCACCTGGCGAGAGCCTTTAATATGGCAGGAAGAACCGATACATACTGTAATTTTCATATATCTTTCTCCTTATTTGCAATCTACAACATTAATCCACGAACGAAGGAATTCCCGTTCTTTGGCATTTCCTCTTGCCATCCGGGATGCGGCTACTATAGGCATCCACTTTTGTACATACTCTTTTGCAGTGTTGCTCTTTTCGCAAAACAGGTCAAGATATTTATTTGCACCGTCAATATCGCCGTTCAGCCTGAACAAAAGATAAGTTCCCGCAGCGTCGGCAGAGGCATTGCCCTGTGTTGCATGGGACCAGTCAAGAATATATGGCGTATCATTCTCCGTAATTATAATATTGGACGGGCAAAAGTCACCATGGCAGACATTGTTGTGCTTAGGCATTGATTCCAGCCGGGTTTGCAGATCAAATCGCACAGTAGCTGAGAGATCGGTTTCGTTGATTTTACCGCTCATTTTATCCTTAAGCTTGTTCAAGCCAGGGCAGGTCTTGCTGTGCATTTCAAGTTGCAAATCAACAAATAAATTCAGATACTCATCTTTCTTCCCAGGATTCTCCTCCATTAACTGTGCTAACGTTTTGCCTCTAACATATTCTGAAACAATGGTCCATTTACCGTCGGCCATGGTAACCTCAAGAATTTTCGGAACGTTAAGACCGGTTTCTTCAGCACGCGCCTGATTTAATGCTTCGTTCAGCACATCGGCTTTTGAGTAAGTTTCGTCAAACACCTTCAGGACACGTTCCCCGTCACGGTATACGGTTTTATTGTTTCTTACCGCAATGATACGATCTATATTCATTGATATAACCCCCTGCCTCATACTCTCTTTAATCCACTTTTGGCTCTGAGGTAGGCTTTTTTAACGTTATGTTCATCGTCTGCTTCGCTTATATCCAATTCAGTAGGCTTCTTTTCTTCGGTAAAATGTTTTTCACCGTAATAAGCATTCAGGTACATTTGCCTGATCTCGCTCATCAGGGGATAACGCGGGTTTGCACTTGTACACTGGTCATCGAAGGCCTGTTCAACCATATCATCAAGGCGTTCAAGGAATTCTTTTTCATCAATGCCGTAATCTTTAATTGAAGGCTTGATTCCTACTCTTGACTTCAGATCCTTGATGGCTTTAATGAGATTTTCCAGTTTTTCACTGTCGCTCTTGCCGCCAATATTAAGTACATCAGCAATTTCTGCATAGCGTTTCAAGGCATGTGGATAAGCATACTGCGGGAAAGTTCCCATTTTTACCGGTATTTCCGAAGCATTGAAACGGATTACCTCTTCAATCATAAGTGCATTGGCAATGCCATGAGGCAAATGATAAAAAGCGCCCAGCTTATGCGCCATGGAGTGGCAAACCCCCAGGAAGGCGTTTGCGAATGCCATACCTGCTATAGTAGCAGCATTAGCCATTTTTTCACGAGCCTCCACATCAGTTTGACCATTATCGTAAGCACGGGGCAGATATTCAAAAATCATCTTCAGAGCCTGCTTTGCAAGGCCGTCGGTAAAATCGGTTGCCATAACGGAAGCATATGCTTCAAGCGCATGAGTAAGGGCATCTATACCCGATGCTGCAGTAAGGCTTTTTGGTGCACTCATATGGAAATCCACGTCGATGATTGCCATATTAGGAAGCAGCTGATAGTCGGCAAGCGGATACTTAACACCGCTCTTTTCATCGGTAATAACTGCGAAGGGAGTTACTTCAGAACCCGTACCTGCAGAAGTCGGGATTGCAATAAAGTAGGCCTTCTCACCCATCTTCGGGAAAGTATAAACTCTCTTCCTGATATCCATAAAACGCATTGCCATATCCATAAAATCAACTTCGGGATGTTCGTACATTACCCACATAATCTTTCCGGCATCCATAGCAGAACCGCCGCCGACAGCGATAATGGTGTCGGGCTGGAAAGCGCGCATCTGTTCAGCTCCTGCCTTTGCACAGGCAAGTGTTGGATCAGGGGAAACATCAAAGAATGTGGCATGTGCAATACCCATCTCGTCAAGCTTGTCGGTAATAGGCTTGGTATAACCATTATGGTAAAGGAAACTGTCGGTAACTATAAAGGCACGTTTTTTACCCATGACGTTTTTCAATTCATCCAGTGCCACAGGCAAACATCCTTTCTTGATATATACTTTCTCGGGTGCACGGAACCACAACATATTTTCCCTTCTTTCAGCAACTGTTTTTATATTAAGCAAATGCTTTACCCCGACATTTTCGCTGACCGAATTTCCGCCCCATGAACCGCAACCAAGAGTTAATGACGGAGCGAGCTTAAAATTGTAAAGATCACCGATACCGCCTTGAGAGGACGGAGTATTCACAAGAATGCGGCAAGTTTTCATACGGGATGCAAATTCATCAAGTTTAGCCTGTTCGGTAACTGCATTCAGATAAATAGAAGAAGTATGGCCATAACCTCCGTTGGCAATTAAATGCGCTGCTTTGTCAAAAGCATCATGGATATCTTCTGCCTTGTACATGGCAAGTACAGGTGACAGCTTTTCATGTGCAAATTCTTCCGACGGATCCACGCTATCAACTTCGCCGATGAGAATTTTAGTGCCAACGGGAACTTTCACACCTGCAAGTTCGGCTACTTTATATGCCGGCTGACCAACAATTTTTGCGTTTAATGCACCGTTAACAATAATTGTCTTGCGTACTTTTTCAATTTCATCATCTTTCAGGAAGTAACAACCACGGGATGCGAACTCGGTTTTCACCGCCTGATAAACGTTTTTATGGACTATTACAGCCTGTTCGGATGCACAAATCATACCGTTATCAAAAGTCTTGGAATGAATAATTGAGTTAACGGCAAGAATGATATCGGCAGTTTCGTCAATGATGGCCGGTGTATTGCCTGCACCAACGCCCAGAGCCGGCTTGCCGGAAGAATAAGCTGCTTTTACCATACCAGGGCCGCCGGTGGCAAGAATTATATCGGCCTCTTTCATAAGAAGGTTGGTTAATTCAATACTCGGCACATCAATCCAATCAATAATGCCTTCCGGAGCACCGGCAGCTACTGCTGCATCCAAAACAATCTTTGCCGCGGCAATAGTGCAGTTCTTTGCTCTCGGATGAGGGCTGATGATAATGGCATTACGGGTTTTCAGTGCAATCAGGGTTTTGAAAATAGCTGTAGAAGTAGGATTGGTGGTAGGAATAACAGCAGCAATGACACCTACGGGTTCAGCAATCTTTTTAATTCCGTAAGCCTTATCTTCTTCCAAAACACCGCATGTTTTGATGTCCTTATAAGCATTGTATATATATTCGGCAGCATAGTGGTTCTTTATAATTTTATCTTCCACCACTCCCATCCCGGTTTCTTCTACTGCCATTTTTGCCAGGGGAATCCTTGCCTGGTTTGCAGCAGTAGCAGCAGCCTTGAATATTGCATCCACCTGCTCCTGTGAATAGGTTGAGAATTTCTTTTGAGCCTCTTTTACCCTGGCAAGAGCTTCCTCCAATGTTTCTATACTGTCAACAATTCTTCTTTTGCCGTTTTCCATATTGTTACCTCCATAAATGTTTTATTAGAATGTTATAAATTTAACAAACTTATTATGTTATAATTTTAACAAACTTATTTTTATGTGGGTATTGCCTATTTTTCAATTCAATATTGCATTTTTTTTCATATTTTTGAGTTCGCTCCATGACCGGAAAGCTTAACTAATACAAGAAAAAAGATTTAAATTTATAATGCATAAAAAAAGACCGCTGTCTTACGGTCTGATTTCAGTTCTGCTTAAAAACTTTTCGCTTTGCTTTTACCAATTCTTCAATAAACATCTTGTCCAAGTCAGAAAGCTTATAATCTTTTCGTTGTATCAGCACATCCTTATATTTTCGTTTATTGTCCACACATATACGTTCCACAAGCCCGTACCGTTCAAGCAAATCCTGTGGTGTCGGGGAGACCCACATATAAGTGCTGGGGTTTTTCGATAACAGTTCAAACTGGCTGCAACGCTCAAACACAAAGATTCTGCAGCCTTCGTGATCTGGCAGTTCGTCCCTTTTAACTACTGACAAAGGAAGAGAGGGCACATACGGGTCACCATGTGCTATCTCAATATACCATTTCAAATCATCAAAAGTTATCCTGTCCAATTTACATAGCGGGCAATCCCTGCTCATGAGCAAAACATAGCTGAATTCGATAATTAGCTCGCTTGAAAGTTCCTTTTCGTTCAACATGGCTTTATAATAACCATCATAATGTTCGTTGTACCGGAGAATGCCCAATTTGTAATCTTCTTTCAATATGTTGTTAATTACTCGGTAGGTATTGGTTTCTTTGTAAAAAATCTCGGTCTCCGACTTTGGATCTATCCTTTTTGAAAACTCGGCAAAAGCAGCGGCAATATAGCTGGCACGCGGAACCGAGATAGAAAACTGCTTTTTTGTCGGTATGCCCTCTTGAAATATGGTTTCAATATCGTCAATCTGTTTCAGAACTTTCTTTGCATAACTTATAAAGAGTTCCCCTTCGGGTGTTAAAAACATCCCTTTGGCACTTCGTTCAAACAGTGTCACACCAAGACTTTTTTCCAGTTCTTTAATTGCGCGGCTTAATGCCGGTGCGCCAATAAGCAGCTCTTCAGCAGCTTTGTTGATGGACTTTGCTTCAGCAACCGCCAGCGCATATTTCATATGAAGAAACTTCATATTCAAAAGCCCTCTTTCTGTGTTTGATACATAATTATAGAACAGTTCTTGATAAAACTCAATTCCCGCCATACAAAAACTGCCAGGCACATTTCATTCATAAAGTTGGATATGGTTTAATGCGTGAATATGCTTTACCGGAACATAAACAGCATAACCGGGCATTTCCTTCATCTGACGTATTGTAAATAGCACTAATCAGGCTGCCATATTTTCTCCTGCTCTTTCAAAAACTCAATTGCATCTTCTTCATTAAGCGGCCTGCTGATAAGGTATCCCTGTACTCTATCGCACTCGTTTTCCATTAAGTAATGCAGTTGTATGCTATGCTCAACCCCTTCGGCAACTATATAATGCCCCAGCTTATGTGACATGGAAATGATATCGCTTGTTATTACTTGATCCGGGTCTGTATTCAGCAAGTTATCGATAAAATACTTGTCAATTTTCAGGCAATCAACATTTAATTCCTTTTCCCTGGCCAAAGAGGAATAACCCGTCCCAAAATCATCTATGGCTATCTGAATCCCCACATCCCTCAATTTGCCAATAGTGCTGTTAATGTATCCAAAGTCTGAAGTAAAAATTGATTCGGTAATCTCAAGGCAGACATTCCTCGGGTTAACATGCATTTTATTCATTAATTCAAATAATCTGCCTGTGAAATCAGGATTTAAAAGCTGAATAACAGAGATGTTTATTGAAACTGAAATATTATCATATCCGTACCTGTTGAGTTTGTTTAAAAAACCGAATGCGTTGACAATCACCTTTTCACCGATCGGAAGTATCAGCTTTGTTTTCTCGGCTATTGGAATGAATTCCAGCGGGGACACAAGTCCCAGTTTTTCTGTCCTGATCCTTGTTAATGCTTCAAAAGCGCAGACCGTTCCAGTTTTTAAATCCAAAATAGGCTGGTACTGCAGAAACAATTCATCTTTGCCATACTGATTGGTTGCTATGGCGTTAAGAGCATTCTCAATAAGTATTTCACGATTAATCATGTTTTCCAGCTCTTCATCGTAAAAACATACAACATAATCATTATTATACAGGCTGACCGATCTTTCTGAAGCAATCAGGAGCCTTCTCATCAGCAAATCGGCATCTAATTCATTCTGGTCTTCTTCAGCTTCAACAACGCCAATTCCACCACTTATTCTGTCTGTTACAAACAGCGATTCCAAAGTTTTTGCAATTAGACCGCTGAAATCAACAAGCTCGCTCCTGTCCGTATAATCAAGGATATAGAAAACAAAACGATTCTCACGGACATGGAACAAAAGGCGATTGTCGGTACAATACCTGCTCAAAGCCTCCGCTGCCATTTTAATCAAATTCTGAGTATACTGGAACCCGTATTTGATTGTCAGTAACTGAATTGCCGTCAGATTAATACCAATTAGTGCTTTTTTTATATTTTTCCTTATTTTAAGATCATTCTCCAATAACGACATTAAATATTCGCGATTATACAACCCTGTCAATCTGTTGTGCTCATTGTTGTATATCAGGGCATCTTCCATCGCCTTTTTGTCTGATATATCAAGAACAATTCCTTCAAGAGCCTCAACTTCACCCTGCTCGTTATAGATTCCCTGGCCCATTTCCAGGACCCATTTCTTTTCGCCAGTTGCAGTTATAATCTCATACTCGTGTTTAAACGGCAGTCCTTTCGGAAGAACTTGCTGCCATTTATTCCATAGTTCTTCCCGGTATTCCGGGGAAATGATATCATTATAGGACAGTTCCCTGTTATGCAAGAGGCTTTCGGCGGGATAACCGGTAAGGCTTAGGCAGCCATCTGAAACAAACTGCATTGTCCAGTCGCGATCGTAATTACACCTGTAAGCAAGTCCCGGTAAGTGGGAAAGAAAAACCGATTTGCTGCGCTCGCTTTCATACAGTGCTTTTTCAAATGCTTTTCGCTCGGAAATATCCTGAACCAGGCAGATATGGCCGAAGTACTGATCATTCGGTATGGTCAGCGGAGCAACTATCATATGTACCCAGACGATCGACCCGTCGGGTTTGATATACCGCTTGTCCATTGAATACATATTGATTTCTCCTGATTTGAGTTTTTTGAATTTTTCCATATCTTCTTCCAGGTCATCAGGATGAGTTATCTTTTCCCAACCCAGGCTGATCAGTTCTTCTTTTGTTCTTCCGATGATTTGCTCGAACATTGAGTTTATCCTTATTACAGGCATATCAGAGTTTTTGTGCACATGAGTAATTGAAATTCCAATAGGAGCCTGGTTAAAAATCATGTCAAATGTAAGCATATGTTCGCCCAGTTTTTGTTCAAGAGCCTTCTGCGCACGCAGCAATTCAATATGAACATCAATCCTTGCCCTGAGTGAATACATGTGGATTGGTTTGCGGATATAGTCTACAGCACCAAGCTTCAGTCCTTTGATTTCATTTTCCAGTTCATCGTAATTTGTTAAGATGATTGTACGCATTTTTCGAAAACGCTCGTCGTCTTTTATAGCTTCGAGGACTTGAAATCCATCCATATTAGGCATGTTCAGATCAAGTATCAGTATGTTGATGTCATTATGCTCTTCAAGCACGCGCATAGCTTCCATTCCGTCACAGGCCGTCAGTATGCAATGGTCACTCAGCATGTTTTGAATGATTAGCCTGTCGGATGCAGAGTCTTCTGCAACCAAAATTTTAACTTGCATTATAAATCCCCCCTGATAACCCGCAATTAATCCATAAATATTACTTTAACTCCTCCAGCAATTTTCTAAGCATTTCTGAAAACCTGGCATACAATCGTGTTATATCATCTTCTTTTTCTCTATAAAGTGCTTCCTGTAAAGATATAGCCGTGTCATACAGTAATTTTGCACCTATACTTCCAGAACTGCTCTTAACCTTATGTACTATTTGTGCAGCATCATCATATCTCTTTTCGCTGATTGCCCCTTCAAGCCTGTCCAAAGTCTCCTGATTCTCACGGCAATACTCTTTCAGTACCAGCTGATACAATTCAGGATTATTGCCCATGTTTTTCAAACCCAACTGCCTGTCAAGAACCTCCTGCCCTGTAACAGTCTGATGTTCTGCCTCGGATAAAATATCTTTGATGGTCTGAATAAAGCGGTCAGGGTTAAACGGCTTGCTGATATAATAACGTATACCGCACATTTCACACTTTTCCCTGATGCCTGAAACAACATCGGCAGTCAATGCTACTATGGGTACATTTGCTGACAGTTCCCGGATTTTTTCAGCAGCTTCATACCCATTCATGACAGGCATGTGCAAATCCATCAATATCAGATTGATGCTGTCCATGTGTTCCTGGTATAATTCTACAGCTTCTTTACCATCATTTGCAATGATAAGTTTAATTCCTGCCTGCTTTAAAAGTGTTTCAGCAATCAACCGGTTGGTTTTATTATCTTCGGCCAGCAATACACAGTACTGTTTACCAGGTTTTGCAAAAGCCGATTCTTCTTCGGATATATGCCTTGAAATGGAGACTTCCTTTAAATTGAAAATATCAATAATACCATTTAGCAATACAGAAGGTATAATTGGCTTTTCAATACCCATATCTATTCCATGTTCATCCAGTTCATCAAACAAGTCTTCCCGCATCATAGGCAAAAGCATTAAAATTTTAGGGAGCTGAACAGACTTGCCGTTTTTTCGGATTGCTTCAATAAAACTGAACCCACCCGCTGCCGGCGTATCATAATCAATAATTAAGAGATTGAACGGCCTGCCGCATTTATTGGCTGCTTCCAGCATACTCAGGGCACTCACCTCTGAATTGGTAATCTCACAGTGCATTCCGAAACCGCCCAAATAGCTTTCAATCAGGCTGATACTTTCACCCGACTTTTCCAGAACCAGGGTTCTTATATCTTTCAGCCTGTTAACCGATATGGATTTAATATATGCTGTTTCTTTTGCCTTATCAGCAACAAGCGGCAACCTGATAATAAATGTCGAGCCTTCCCGTGGTGTGCTGAAAACCTCTATTTCCCCACCCATCATATCCAGCAGGCTTTTTACTATGGACAAGCCAAGGCCGGAACCGCCAAACCTGCGGTTGATGCTGCTGTCACCTTGTTCAAAGGGTTTAAACAGCTTCTTCACCTGTTCTTCCGACATGCCTATTCCGGTATCCTTAACGGTAAATGCAATATGATATTTATCATTCTCTTTCGCCAGCAAACGTACATCCAATGTCACTTCACCAATACTGGTAAACTTAACGGCATTGTTCAGGACATTAAGCAAAACCTGTTCAATCCGCCTGGAATCACCTATAAACCAGTCGGGAATCATAGGATCCTTTGTCAGCCTGAAACCAATCCCCTGCTCGTCTATTTTATATGTAACAATATTTACAACATTCTGAATAACCTGATCCATGCTGAAAGAGGCAGCCTCAAGCTCAACTTTGCCTGCTTCGATTTTGGAAAAATCCAGGATGTCATTAATAATACTCAGCATGTTGTTTGCCGCATGTGAAATCTTTTCAACGTACATACTCTGTGCTAAAGATAACTCAGTCTTATTCAACAGGTATGACATGCCGATTATGGCGTTAAGCGAAGTCCTGATCTCGTGGGACATTCTTGCAATGAAACCTGACTTAAAATCATTGGCTTTATCGGCTTCATATTTTGCAATTTCCAAATCATGCTGGATTTGTTTTCTTTGACGTATTTCTTTACTAAGTCGTGCAATCCAGAAGAAAGATACAATCAAAATAACGGCAATTAAAGAAGCTGCTATAGACAAAAATCGGATAACTGGCCTAAAGTCTGTATCCGTATCAACTTGTACCCACTTGTTGTTTATGGCAAGTTTTTCACTCTCGGTAATTGTATCCATTGCTTTATCAATAATGCTTACAAGTTCGGGCCAGTCTTTCCGTACGGCAAAGTGCAGGGACTGCTGTTTTTCAGCCTCAAAAGACACTAATCTGAGATTAGTCAGCCCGTTAAGACGTATCAGGTAATTTGCCGTGGCAAGGTTTCCAATATAAGCTTTCTCAGTTCCGGTTGCAACAGCAGTAAGAGCAGCTTCCACAGAATCATAAAGGCTTAAGTCTATATGAGGATAAGATAACAGGTAACTGTGATGCGAACTGTTGCGCTGTACGGCTGCAACATGTCCTTCCAGATCATTTATGCCGGATATCTCGGTATCGGTATCACGGGTTACAATCACCCTTTTGTAATAATAATATGGTTCGGAAAACAGAAAGAATTTTTCTCTTTCATCTGTTTTGCCAATTGCAGGCATCATATCAATTTCCTTTGCCTGTGCCATATCATATGCTTCAGGCCAGGTCACCCCTCTTACAACTTCAAACTGCAAGCCGGTTTTTTCACTGATTAATGCGAGGTAATCTGCCGCAATACCTTTATATTCACCATCTTCATCCACGAACTCAAAAGGCACAAACTCAGGATCAACACCAAGCCGGATGACAGGGTGTTCTTCCATAAAGGAAATTTCGTCCTCTGTCCAGATTATGCTGTCGTCTGACGAAAAGCATGGATATATCAGGGTCGTAAGGATTATTACCGTGAGAATTATTGAGCTTACTGCAATATGCCTGTTTTTTGGTTCATCTTTCCGGGAATTCTGTTTTTTGCATTGTTCTTTCTTCGTGACAGGAAAATTCATAACCATACCTCTTTTATCACGCTTCTGTTGCAGCAATCTGCTGTTATGCTCATGCTGTATAAGGCTAAAAAGAATAATATACTCCGGTTATCAATTGGTAATGAACTTTCGCATAGTTGTCTCGAATACCCTTGTTTTTGCCAACTTGGGCTGTTTCAAACTTCATATATGAAAATTTTCTTAGCGTTCTTCTTCCACCTCTGCCGCAAAAATATTTTTTCAACTTAATTATCGTATTTCTATAAAATTTCACTTTAGTAATTGTATACCCAAATGAAAAACCTTTTACCAAGTTTTTCATTTATAATCCCATATATACATAATTAAATCATCAGGAGCAAAAAGAGTTTTTCATGTTCTACCGGCAAGTTTTACCCGATTTGCACATGTTCATTTCCCCATAACTTTTTTCTTTTTTCTGCAATAATTAGCTGTTGCTGTTATGCTGTTCCACAGCTTTGAAACAATCCGGCAAGTGCAAATATACCTGATCATGGGTACAATCAGCAAACCTGTGGTTAACCCGGAATCACAATACAGGGTTAAAAAAATAACCTGTTAACTGAGTAAAATGACCGGGCGTTCATAAAGGTTAAAAAGTTCCTTTCCGGTCAGCACCAAACTCTTACCCTTTCCGCCGGTATAACATTATGAAGGAAACATATATTATACCACTTTTCATGACACAGGAACGGATAAACACACCAGATTAAAGGATGTGCGGATAGATCACCGGTTCTTTCCTGAATATAAGTGGTTTCAGGCCACTGGTTGCAATTGAAGTTGAACCTTTCAATATTACTTTTCCTGAAGCAACAGTTGAACCGGAAACGGATAACCCGTAAGGTTTTATCCGCTCATGCACGGCCATCCGGTGCTTGTTCTGTATAGGATCAGTCAATCCTAATTGATTTTATATTTCATGTAAACATATTTTGATTCAACAGGAGCAAAACCAAGTTTGCGGTATAAAGAATAACCTAATTGTGTAGCATTTAAGTCAATATAGGAGAGGTTCATGCTTTTTGCATCCTGCATTGCCATCTTTATCAATTCTCCGGCAATCCCCCGTCTGCGATATTGGGGTAATGTATAAACATTTAACAATGTACCGGTCAATCCGGTTATAAAATTCGGATTCGCAGGTCTTTCAGTAATCATCAGGAATACTGCCGATACTATTGTTTCATTGTCTTCACATACATAGGCCAATAAGTCATGATTTAAATGCTTCCTGAAGTATTCCGGAAGCTGTTCATTGATTATGTTGTTTTGTTCTTCTGGAAGTTCCCCATGATCCTCAATTAAATATGCCAACCTCATATTAATCAGCTGCGGAATATCTTTTTCATTTGCCCGCCTTAGTTTCATGACTGAATCGCTCCCCTAAACTATTGTAAATCCCTTTAAAAGCATATAAAGTATATCACTAATGCCAAATTATATCAATTGAGTTACCGTCCCTGTGGATCGGATATCGTGACGGTAACTGACAGAAAGGACTTTATATTATCTTAATCAAAAGGTTTTTATCATAGGCGGACTTCATAAAAGCGGACATGCTGATTCTTCGGATACCCACATAGTAATAACAGGTCTTCGGGTAAAGCCGGTTATCCCATTCATACAATGACACCTGGTTCATTTTTAAGTCTTTCAGAGCGGCTTCTGTCAGGAAAGGCGGCGATAGTTTCAAATATATAATATTATGCAGTCTAAATAATGTTGTGTATTGGATTACTCTTATGTATAATTTGATATAATACATATTCAGGCAAACATTGAATGATGTTAATTATTAATCATACCCAGGAGGAAATCCCATGCCGTCAGGTTTAACGAAAAGCGCAGAAAAAGTACAGACCACGCTAAATGAATTCGGCTATAATCTGGTTGTAATGGAATTGCCCGATTCCACCCGTACTGCACAGGAAGCAGCAAATGCTATTGGGTGTACTGTAAGCCAGATAGCAAAATCATTAATTTTTAAAGGCAAAACATCGCAGAATCCTATTTTGGTCATTGCCAGCGGAACAAACAGGGTAAATGAAAAAGCAGTAAAAAACAATATCGGAGAAGAATTGGAGAAGGCGGATGCAAAATTTGTCTTTGAACATACAGGTTATGCAATAGGCGGAATCCCGCCTGTGGGGCATAAGACGCCATTAACCACTTACATAGATGAAGACCTTATGCAATATGATGAAATATGGGCAGCAGCAGGTACTCCCAATGCTGTTTTCAGACTTACCCCGAAAATCCTGGCTGAAATAACAAAAGGCAGGATTATTAGCATAAAGTAAAATTAAAATGATTGCTTTTGGCCTGATAAATCTTTCCAGTCACCGGTTTTTCCCAAAGTATTATAGTTCAGCGTGTAATATTGCCCCTCTCCAATCCATACTACAGGAGCGGCCATGCGCAACCGTTCATCTGCATTTATCGATTGGTCTTTAAGTTCCCTGGCCACTATAGTATTGCGGATTTTGCATATGAAGATCTCGCTGCCGTCCAGTGGTACTGACTGCTTAACTTCAAGCTCAAATACCCACGGACTGTTTTTTATTATTGGTACATTCAATACCGCGCCTTGCTCAATTTCAACCGGAATATCCATCTTCCCCTTCATATACCCGTCCGTGTTGCCCAAATAATCCGCAAGAGGCAGTAAAGACTCGCTTACAAGGTTTGCAGAAAATACTTTATTTTCGCGGATACGATCCTTCGTTAACTTTTCACCGCCAATACAAGCCATTACTCCCAGTTCGCCGTCCACGCAGTAACTGAACCAGCAGAACAGGCCGAAATTCGGTGACCCGTCATCTTTTTATGTACCATACAGAAATAACGCCTGTGGACAAAACTTATTCTCCGGACCTACAGATATTTTTTCCATAACTCTTATACTCCTTCCTTTTCGAGATTTTTAATTATCCGTCTGAGCTGATTCTCAAAAACGGCAATTTCAGAGTCTGTGAAACCGTTATAAAACATTTCGCTCATTTTCTCAGATATACTGTCATATTTTTCACGATACCTTCCTGCCTTTTCGGTTACCGATATGAATATCTGCCTGCGGTTGTTCCTGTCGGGTATTCTTTCTATCAATCCACCTGCTTCCATGCGGTCGAGCATGCTGGTAAGCGTAGTTTTAGCCTCTTAAAATAATTTTAGGGTCTATGCCTTCTTCCTTGATTTTATTTTCCAGATACCCCCTGGCAATGCGATCTTTTTCACGTTCGTTCCACTCCGGGTTAAGCAGATGAACGATTTTTCTAAAACCATATTCAAAACATAACCCCGATGTGTAAACCTTGGCATTATAAAAGCTTCGGGGATTTTTGTCCAGCCATCCGTATGGAAAATAGACCGTCCCCTGATCACCTATATGCCTCCACATAGCAACAGTTCCATCAACATCAAGAGGGTTAAATGCCGCGTGTTGGTTTCCTTTCCTTATCTCCAGCATATTTATATCTTTTCTGAAATCAGTATGATACCCCCTGCTTTCATATTCAATAATCAACCGTTCCAGAACTGACATCATATTTTCGACAAAGCCGTCCAAATCCCCATGTTCCCTTAGGAACTTCCCTTCAAATATATCTATCACAAAGCCTCCCCAGATATATGTTTTTGTGAAACAGGCCGCAGATACTTCATAAACATCTCTCATCATCTGCAGGTATCCTAAATTGCTGTCAGATATGTTCCCACCTGTATACAAATCGTTATCCATTTTATACCTCCGGTTAAACAAGTAACCATAACAGAAGTATCAATCAGTGAAAAGACCGGGTTATTTCACCAGTATCCCATGAAATCTGGCAATGATCCCTTTCAGTATTATACAGATACCTATTACCACTAATGCCGTTTCCGGTTTTCCTACAACAGGTACATTCAATCCGAAAATCTGAGCAATCATAGAAATCATCAGTATTACTCCAAGAATATATCCGCAAATCGTTAACGGGTGATACCAAGACGCCGAAATAAATTTCCCGATACTTGCCATGCAAAGAACAAATCCGATTGCACTCAAAGTGATTGCTGCGGATCTGGGCCCGTGTATCCATAAAAACTGTTTTCCTGAAAGGCCCAACCAAATCATTACAAGTGAAATAATAACCTCTACAGCTAAAAGAGAGGTATTCTTCATTTTTATACCTCCTCTTATTTTACAATATATTCCATTTTCATCATATTACCGTTTACCGGTTTTGTGAAGACCTAAAATTTATAACGACACTGCCGGCTTAAACCATTTCCTGAATTTATCATCCGCTGTTCATTTCATGCACCATTTTGTATAAGTGTACCGGCGTATGCCCCATCCATTGTCTTTCGGTTTCAGATTTTAACTAATTACGCTGAACTTTTTTCTGCGCACCCATAGTAAAGCAACGATTAACAAAGCAACCAGAGTGCCCAATATAATTAATGCAGCATTATTTTTTGATGAGGTAACAATAAATGTTTCCTCTGTTCCATCCATGGTAAAAATCAGATAGCTCCCTGTTGTTTTATATTCTGTTTTTTCCCATTTACCGTCCTTTAACAAATAGATGTTTATTCCACAAGTCCGTCTGCCGGGGGCAAGATATCGGACAGTATGAGATGCCTGTCCATCATCCGATATTGAAACAGTCCGCTTTTCCAAAACTTTTTCACCTTTAAAGTAATCTTCTGTTTCCAATTCTGTGGTTGCCAGCACTGAATTCTTTGTAAACAGACCGTCAACCAGAATTACGGATAATCCGTCATCACGGGTCTGGTTGCTTGCCATTGTTGTTATGTATTGAGTATAAACTGCCTCAACGGTTACATCAAAAGTCAAATTTGTAAAATCGAACATATCCCATTCGCCAAAATACCCGTTTTTCTCCGGAACATCCGGAATCTTATCCGCCGGAATGGTTTCGCCGTATCTAAATGGAATAATTGCCACTTCATTACCATCACTGACAAAAGTCAGCCGAAAAGTTCTGAAGGTTTCAGGCAGGCCTTTCACCGATATAAGTTCTTCATAGGAAATCGGTTCTGCCTTTCCTTCGTAGCTAATGCCGTTGATACCTGCAAATTCATCGTTCACAAAATAATTTCCATGCAATACACCATCCGCATAGCCTGCTATAGTACCAACAAATTCATTGGCTTTTTCCACCTGTATCAGCGAATAACAGTTGTAAATGTCAGTGCCGTAGCCGGCAATACCTCCAATATAGTCATCTCCGGATAAGGAACTTTTTGTATAACAACGGCGTATTGTACCATTTGATTTTCCTGCTATACCTCCTACATAATCTCCACTGATACTGCTGATGCTGCCGTTGTTTACCGATTGCACCACATATCCGAAATCCATCAGGCCGACAATGCCGCCTGCATGATTTTTCTTTGATGTAATATTGCCATAATTTTCACAACCGGATATAACCGCCCGAAGCAGATATTTTGAGCCTGGAGATATTTTTTCCGTCAGATTGTGATCATCTTCCAGATCGAAATCATATTCGATGGCTATGGACCCGGAGATTCCGCCGGCATTGACGTCTCCCTGTATTGTGCCATAATTGATACTGTTTGCAGCTTTTCCTCCGGTATCCGAATCCGGGTCCTGTGCTGAAATGTCTTCTATATAATCTCTTATATCGGTACCTGTATCCGAAACATTTTCAAAAGTATCCGCAAACAGATTAATCAATGCAAACATCTGATTTGAAACGGCCTGGATATCTGCAAGCAATGTTCCTGATGCATCTGAAATCGTACTATTCAGAACTGACAACGAATCCGAGATATTACCAAGCGCTTTAGAAAGTTCAGCCCTTGCTTCCATATATTCACTTTCCGGTTTATTAAAAGTTATTTTCGGCTGCGCTGCAAGCCCGGAAATTAAATCACTTATTTCTTTTACTGCTTCTGCCATATCAGCAGCTGAATTCCGGAGAGTGGTTGTTGCTTCTATGGCTGAAGAAAGCGCATTTGATACGGAGTCTTCCGCTGCCTTGAGATAAGGCCATGCGTCCTGCACATATGAAATGGCTTTTTGCATGTGAGAAACCGCACAGCTTATATCACCTGCAGCTTTCTTCATATATTTGATGCTTTCACCCAGTTCATCAAGATCAACTTGCTCCGATAATTTTTTAGCTGAATAATTTATTTTTTTCAAAGCATCGGTTATTTCCGAAACGCTGTCGGAAATCCGGCGAATATATGCATGCAACACTTTTCTATAAGTTTCAGCTTCGTCCGATTGAAGCAGACGGTTAAGTGCAATATTTATTTTCAGCAAGGCATCGGCAGCTTTCTGCGTGCCAGCCGCCAGGTTAGCAAAGCCATTCATCAGAGGTTTTAAATCTTTGACCGCCTTACCGAGATTAGTGTTGGCTGCCTGTAAATGGGCAATCATGTCCTGCACATCACCTACCGATTCCTGCACAATTTTCATTGCGTCAAATAAATCCTGTACACCATTATATATATCCGTAAGTCCTTCGTGAATTTTTCTGGTATCAGTATTTTCAATCAGTACAGCAAGGCTCTTTTGTACCATTGCAAGCCCCTTTAAGACAGCTTCATAATCAATGCCCGAACGGTCTTTGATCGCTTCCTCAACAGTTTTTAACCCGTTCTTAATATCCTGCCACGCCTGTCGTGTTTCCTCATTATCCTCATATGTGTTTACGAATTTTTCAAGACCCGATGATATTTTTGAAAATCCGTAAGCTGACTTATCAACCGCTGTTGCAAGAGCTGCGACTGCGTTTTCCAAAGAAGCCAGTGCCGCAGAAAGTTCATCCTCATCAAAATCGCCTTTAATGGTATTTAATGCATTTTTAATTTTCAGGATTGCGTCTGCCATTTCATTTTCCGCAGTCACCAGTTCGCTGGCCCCTTCCCGTAAGACAGCCGCATTTTCCTGCAACACTTCAGAATTTACCAGTATATCTGAAGCATCCAGCAAAATTTTTGCTGTATCGCTGATTTTTCCCGTCGCAGTAATGAGCTCAGTCATTCCTTTATGCATATGTAACAATGCCTTCTCTACAGCACTGCTGTCACCAAGGCCTTTCTTTAATGAAGCCAGTGCGTCAGAAATCATATCAACCGAATCCCCTGTATTTTCCAATGCCTTTTTCATTTCATCAAGGGCAGGATATATTGTATCCAAACCGTTTTCTGTACTGCCGGTTGTGCTCTCCAGTTGCTGCATGGAATTCTTGTACTGTTCGATTGCCTTTTCCATGTTATTTATCGAAGCGGCAAACGAGTCCATGATGGATTCCATAGCCACCAGCGTTTCGGTAATCCGGGCACTGACATCATTTACACTGCCGATATTGCCATTCAGCCACGAAGAGGTCTGATCAGCCAGAGAGTCGCAGGCTATCCTGGCATCTGTTACATATTCATGGATTCTGGTCAGTTGTGAAGAAATTTCAGAATTCTCACGGTTACTGTCATTGATAGCATTATTCACCAGTACCTGTAGTGTATTCAACTCTTTTCGCAGTTTCTCCAATATATTTTCTGAAAACCTCCACGTGCTATAGGGTTCAATTTGCCCGGCAATACCCCCTACATCTTTTCGTCCATAAATAATACCTTTGTTCGTGCATCCGTTTAAATATCCGGATTGTCTCCCGGCAATACCGCCAATATTGTATCCGACGTGCGGATAGCCTATTGTTCCATGATTTAAGCAACTCTGGATAATACCACCTGAGATACCAGCTATACCGCCCACATCAGTAACATCGAGAAAGTTCTCTGTGGATAATGATATCAAACGTGTATTGAGATTCTGAATATCTTCCAGGTTCAATGAGTTTTCGGTCACTGTTGTATTTACATTGGCTTCGTTGGTACTTAACAGAATTGTACCTAGGTTTTCTCCAGCGATGCCGCCTACATAATGCTTACCATTCATAATGCCATGGGTGGAACAGTTTGAAATTAATCCTTTCGCTTCATTTATGCCTGCAATGCCTCCTACATACTTATCACCTATGACCGTCCCGATAAAAATACAGTTCAGGATTGTACCGCTGTTGCTTCCTGCCACACCGCCAATTATGGATTTTTCGCCGGCAGGAGCTACAGTTCCGTTAACTGTCAGATTCTTGACCAGAGCTCCTTCATCGATATAACGGAACAATCCCAGGGGAGAATTGTACCCTGTCAGGGAAAGCCCACTTATTGTATACCCTTGGCCGTCAAAGGTTCCATCAAAAACAGGAATAGATGTAAACTCAGTTCCTGTAAGATCAATATCATTGCACAAAATTACAGTTTTTCCACGGGACCATGTATCGAGGGAACACTTTTTGGCAAGGGAAATCAAATCTTTTGCAGAACTGATATATATAACATTTGAATTTTCACCTGCAAGTGCAGAAACATCCGGAAACATTATATTCATACATAGAATCGCTGTCAGAAGCGATGAAATTATCCTTTCCTTATTCCTTTTCATCATTCCCCTCCTCCTGCGCTTCAGATTCCTCACTCAGCAATTTCATTTCACCAGATTCAACGAGGGCGTTCACATCACCTCTGATTATGCCACGAACAGTACCGGTAATTGTACCCGATACTTTACCATTAATTCGCCCATTTACAAATACCACCCCGCGGGCACTTTGTGTGTGTATGGGGACACTGATTGAAAAAGACGTTTTTTCAATAATCTTCTCACCGAGCAGTAAAATCTGCGGTAAAACAAACATAACCAAAATAAGTGATATTATCGTCCCCCGTCCGATACTTTCTCCGATACCTGCTATGGTAGGTTCCGAAGTCATATTTCCAATAAGGCTGCCTGCCACAGCCATCATCATTCCGGATGTAATCAGCGTTGGAAATGCCAGGTTCATAGTTTCAATAATTGCATTCTGCGGGTGCATTTTGTTTTTTAATTCCTGATACCGGCTGGAAATTACAATGGCGTAATCAATATTCGTACCCATCTGGATTGAGCTGGCAATCAGGTAACTCATAAAAAATACATTGGCTTTGGACAAATAAGGGAATGAGAAGTTAATCCAGATACTGCCCTGAATGACCATAATCAAAAGAATGGGTATACCGACTGATTTGAATGTCATGAGCAAAACAATTATAACAAATACGACAGACAGGACACTGACCAGTGTATTATCATTAACAAATGCATTAGACAGATCATACTGAACCACAGAATCTCCGACAAGATAAACATCACCATTGTAGTATTTACCGGCAATCTTATGTATTGTATCGAGGAATGCGAAGGTTTCATCCCCTTCCTTAGGGAGATTCAGGCTAATCAGCATGCGGCTGTAATCTTCACCCTGCAGTTGCAGCCTGGCATCGTTCATCTGCTTATAAGCATCATCCATTATTTTTTGCAAATCAGCATCCAGAGTGATATAACCTTGCTGTACCTGTTCATATAAAAACATGAATATGTCAATCAGCGGTACACTGTACGAATCCAGTCCGCTTACAACCTTACCGTAGTTTTTATCTTTTACTGCATAGAACCCATACAGGACCTTAGACAGCTCATAATCCAAATCAGTAAGCTCGGAAAATTCCCTGGGTGTCAGCCTTTCGGTCAGCATATAACCGTCCATTGCCTCAATACTGGCAAGTCCGACAGCGTAATCTACCTCATCATGACTTTCCAGTTCTGCAAGAAGTTTTGATTCTGCCTCGTAATCACCCGATGGTACTACCAACGCAATGATGTTTTCAGAACCAAAGGTATTTTTTATCATTGACTCCGCAATCTGCGAATCATTTTGTTTCGGTGTTGTCAAAAGCGAATAGCCGTAAACAAACGATACTTTTCCCGAGAAGTTCATTGCTGCTGCCAATATAAAAACAAAAGCAACCGGAACTATCTTTCTTGTCATATAGGCGAACTTCCCGACAAATGAAATTTTCGGGACAAAATTTTTGTGCTTTGTTTTGTCTATTAAACTGCTGAATAACATCAGAAGTCCGGGCATCAGCATAAAAACCGTAATAAGGCTTATGAAAATAGCTTTTATCAGTACAATACCCATATCAAATCCAATCCTGAACCGCATAAATGTCATTGCAAGCAAACCTCCGATAGTGGTCAGGCTGCTGGCAGATATTTCAGGAATGGCTTTGCTCAATGCAGCAATCACTGCTTCTCTTGCCGGAAGTGTCTCATGCTCTTCCAGGTACCGGTGCAGGAACATCAGAGCATAGTCTATCGACATGGCAAGCTGCAATACTATCGTAACCGAATTTGACACAAAAGAGATGGTTCCAAAAAGAAAATTAGTACCCATGTTGATTATTGCCGCAGACAAAAAGCTGATCAGTAAAACCGGCACTTCTGCATATGTTCGGGAAGTCAAAACCAATGCACTCACAACAATAATTGCTACAAGTACAGTAACAACTTGTATTTCATGAAGAATATTTTCCACAAGCGCATTGCCCAAATCGGCATCTATATAGATGTCATATCCGGAAAGCTCATCTTTCAACGCATTAAGTGCTTCAACACATTTATCATCACTTTCATCATAAGAAAAGGTCACGCTGAAAAGCGCAGAAGCGTCCTTATAATGTTCAGGGGTTTCATCAAATTTAACGGCAGAAACACCTTCCACCCCCTGAATCCGCTCAGCTATCTCTTTTGCCTGTTCATACGAAATGTTAGCTATCATTACTTTTGCTGTACCGTAAGTAAGAAATTCATTTTCCATAATCTTCAGGCCCTGACGTGTTTCAGAATCTTCTGCAAGATATGCCGATAACTCATTCTCTACATTTACCCACTTCCTGGAGAAAACCGAAAAAACAACTAATACAGCAAATATAAAAAAGAACAGGTTGCGTTTATCTACAATAAATGCAGCAGTCTTTGTCATAAAACTGTTTTTTTCTTTACTCATTTTATCTGCTCTCCTTTAACCGGCAGCGGCCGGTAGGATTTTCTCGTCTTGCTCTTAAAACTTATAGCGTTGCTAAAACTTATTAAAAGCATTACAAATGCCTCCTTACATTTAATCTGCTTTGTATACCCGTTTGATTCTTAATAGCATTCTTAACGTTGGAATAATTCAAATCCAGTTGATTAATCGACACCAGTCTATTATAATTAGGAGTATAGCAAAAAACAATAATCACATTTGGTAAAAGCGTCAATTAATCTACATTAACTTGAATAAATGTCAATTAAGGAGAATAATATGGATAACAAAAATATAGATCGCCGTGTCCGAAAAACAAAAAAGCAGCTCCGCCAGGCACTAACTGAACTGCTTGAAGAAAAAAGCGTAAAAGACATTACCGTCAGAGAACTATCTGAGCGTGCTGACATTAACAGGGCAACATTTTATTTGCATTACAGAGACGTATATGACATGGTCGAGCAAATACAAACAGAAATGTTCAGGGATTTTCAGAATATATTAAATAAACACCCGTCAGAGTTTCTAAACGGCAAGCCATTGCCAATGCTTATCGATCTGTTCCGCCTTGTCGCTGAAAACTCTGACATGTGCAAAGTCCTTATCGTTAATAATGGTGATGTTGCATTTTTGAATCGTCTGAAGGATTTAGTCAAAAACCGTTGTCTGAATGATTGGATGGAGATATTCAATACAGGTAAATCACAAAATTTTGAATACTTTTACTCTTTTATTGTATCAGGCTGTATCGGGCTTTTACAAAGCTGGCTGGAAAATGGTCTGAAAGAATCTCCGGAACACATGGCTTTACTCGTAGAACAGATTATTATGACCGGGATTAAGGTAATTGAATAAACCATGCTTTCAAGGCAAGTTTCATCCAGTTTTCCGTTCTCTGTCATTTAATTCAGATATTTCCCATATCCAAATACCATTTCAGGTTTTTTTTGCTGCCCATTTTGTCAGATACTTCAATGCTGCTAAAGGTCTGTCTTCTTCAGTGCTCTCTGCACATATTTTCTGATATTCTTCGTATGACTTTGGATCCAATGTTCTCATCATATCTATTGTGTTGGTAGTCGCCACCAGACCACTTCCATGACCTAAATATCTGGGTTTCTGGACTCCATAGTTCATATTTCCATTGGCATCGGCCTTTCCTGAAATTGCCAGGTCAGCGATAGCTTTCATAGCATTAAGAAATGCTTTTTTATTATCTTCTGAAATAAAATAATCAGCGGCAAATTCTGCCTTTTCCATCCCGAGAGAAATATTGGCAAGCCTCTCTTCTTCGGTCATATTCCCAATATTCTTAACAAGAAAGTTCTGTCGGATTATATCGTACACAAAACCTCTTTCTTCTTTACTACAGTTTTCAACGGCGACAGCGATTGCCTTATCAACCTCATATATACCTGAATAATCCGGCATATCTATAATTCTTCTATCTAAATGTTTGATTTCTCTCTGAAAAGCTGCATCCCGTTCTGCTTTTGCAGCCATTTGTTCCTCTGAGAGTTCCGTAATATTACCTTTTTTGCTTTCCACCAGCGCTGCCAAACCCTCACCCGAAAACTCTACAATTACATTATCTCCATACTGTGATGAGATGTCTTTCATCGCCTTCAAGGTTTCCTCTTTGGTCATTTTATCCATGATTTTATTCCCCAGTGCGTCTCTGGTATTAAACTCGTACTTTACCAGAGTATCCTTCTTCTTTACACCGGAACCATAGCTGTTTATGGATTGTGCTCCTTTGTAAAACCTGCTGTAATTTGAATTTATGTTTACTGGCATGCGTTAATCCTCCCTGATATGGTTACTTGAAATTCGTTTCACAATATAAAATGTTTCCGTTTATTTTATCGGCACATATATAAAAATATTTACTTTGATTCCATTTTTTCTCACGCCAGGATACCGGACATATTTGGAGCATTAGAAATTAAAGCTGAAAATAAAAAAATCCAAAGCAGCCTGAACCTTCTTAAAGATATACTTTCGCAAACCAGAAACAAGTGAAAATCAAGTTTTAATTTATACTAACCGTGTCATAAGAATACAAATGCTCACATGATCATTGATAACACTACATACATAAAGACAAAAGCCATTTATGGTTACCATACGCCACAGGGTTGTGGTCATTGCTGACCTGGCTTTAAGTTCCGGGTATTGAAATCACCCATTTTTGACACATCATGTAAGATATATAAATAGAACGGTCTGGGACTGATTAAAAGCCATTTTGAAACTTGGAGAAGATATGCAGGTTAAAGCTTAACTTCTTCAAAAAGGTTGCTTTTAAGTGATCACGGACCGTTCTCATTCTTTCTGTATGGGGCAACAGCTGAATAAGATTCGAAGTTTTCGTTATCCGGATGGTGTAGCTCCTAATTCTGTTGCAGTGTTCTTTTTAAAAATTCCCTTGTACGTTCTTGTGCCGGGTTGTTGAATATTTGCTCAGGGCTGCCTTCCTCAGCAATAACTCCCTTATCCATAAACACTACACGATCAGCTACTTCTTTAGCGAAGCCCATCTCATGGGTTACTATAAGCATAGTAAGCCCGGACTCTGCAAGCTCCCTCATAACTTTCAGTACTTCCCCCACCATTTCAGGATCCAGAGCTGAAGTCGGCTCGTCAAACAGCATTACTTCCGGGTCCATGGAAAGAGCTCTTGCAATTGCCACACGCTGTTTTTGTCCGCCGGAGAGTTGCCTGGGCTTAGCATTTATAAACTGTTCCATTCCAACTACCTTTAAATATTTCATGGCAATTTCCTTAGCTTCTTCCTTTGAACGCTTCAGAACCTTTATCTGGCCAACCATGCAGTTACTTAAAACATTATGGTTATTGAACAGGTTAAATTGCTGAAACACCATCCCCAGCTTTGTTCTATAAGCTCGTAAATCGTGCTCGTCATCCAATATATTTTTTCCCTTATAAATAATCTTTCCACCGCTGGGCTTTTCCAGAAGGTTTATACATCGTAGAAGAGTTGATTTACCGGAACCCGAAGAACCGATAATGCATACTACCTCTCCTTTATTAACTGAAAAATCAATATCTTTTAATACTTCATTAGTACCAAAGGTCTTACTTAAATGCTGCACTTCAATAATTTTTTCCAAACTTCTCCCTCCTCCCAGCGATTACCGTTTATCGCTGTTTTTGCGAACAGCATCTTCGGGTGTTTGTACCTGCATTTGATTAGCATACAAAATATAATTTTCAGGGCCATCCATTTTTCTTTCAATGTATCGTAGTATTCTTGTTACTGTGAAAGTCATTACAAAGTAGATTACCGATGCTATGAAGAAGGTCTCGAAATATTTATAATTAATGCCTGAAACCGATTTTGTCTGGAAGAACAGCTCTGTTACAGCAATTACATTAAGTACCGAAGTATCCTTAATATTAATTACAAATTCATTACCGGTTGCAGGCAAAATATTTCTTATTACCTGTGGCAATACAACATTTATCATGGCCTGGTTATGACTCATTCCAATAGCATAGGCAGCTTCAAACTGCCCCTTATCTATGGATACAATACCGCCACGCACAATTTCTGCCATATAAGCACCGGTATTTATTGAAACTATGAATATTCCGGCAAACAGAGGAGACATATCTATATTAAAAGCTTGTTTAGAGCCATAGTAAATTACCATAGCCTGCACAATCATAGGCGTTCCACGGAACACTTCTACATATACGGATAGAATTGCATTTATTATCTTCAGTATAAATTTTTTTATCCCCTTTTCGGGCACGGGAACAGTACGTATTACCCCTATCAGTAAACCAATTATAAAGCCTACTATTGTACCAATCGTGGATATATAGAGTGTCACACCGGCTCCTCTAAGGAACATAGGCCAATATTTCGAAATGGTTTTTACTATGACATTTAATTCCACCTTTTTACTTCCTCCTTAAACTAAACCGGCTGGTAAGATTTCACCCAGTTTAAAAAAATGGTTACTCAGCTGATGGCTGATTCTTTATAGCTTTATCCATAAGTTCCTTACGCTGTTCTTCTGAAATCTTGGCTAATGCTTCATTTATCTTTGCTGTGAGCTCGCTTCCCTTCCTGACACCTACAGCAATTGCAGTATCTTCAGGTGAAGTCTCGAAGCCATCTGTAAACTCTACCATTTTGAAATTACTGTTGGCTGCTTCTGCGCTGATGCCTTCAGGCCGTTCCGAAACATATCCGTCGATGATACCTGATTCAAGGGCAACTCTCATAGCCGGAAAATCATCCATTGCTGTTTGCTTCAGAACACCTTCTATCTGATCTATAACGGTGTAATGGAAAGTATTTAATTGGGCTGTTATCTTCGCACCTTTGAAATCATGTATTGAAGTAGCTCCATCGTACTTTCCGCCCTTTTTAACTACCATAACCAAATCTGACGTATAGTAATTGTCTGAAAAATCGATGCTCTCCAGACGTTCAGCAGTCGGTGACATACCTGCAATAATCGCATCAATTTTACCTGATGTCAGAGCAGGTATCAATCCTCCCCACTCGGTTTTTACAATAACCAGTTCTTTACCCAGGTGTTCTGCAATTAACTTAGCAATTTCGACATCATAGCCGCCGGCATATTCTTCCGAATTCTGAATTTTTACCGCACCGTTTGAGTCGTCCAGCTGGGTCCAGTTGAAAGGCGGATAACCTGCTTCCATCCCTACCTTAAAAGTATTGCCTTCCTGTACTTCTGCTGAAGAATCTAAAGCATTTGGGTTCTTCCCGCAACCTGAAAATAGCATCACTACGGATAAAGACATTGCAATTAACAATAAAAGCCTTTTTTTCATTTTTTATTCCCCCTCAATTCAGTTAATTTAAAAAACCACCCTTTCATCTGGGTGGCAGTCTTATAAGTAATTTTCTGTATTAAAAAACACCTAAGGTGTTCTTAGGTGCCATACACAAAATATACCTAAAACCCCTACCTTCCCATAATGAGATAGCGCAACTCAATAAACCGGGCAATTTATTGAGACAGTCCTGCAGCTCTTAACTGCAGGCCCAGCACATAATACCGAGAATATTATATGCTTCGGCGATATTTCCTTCTCCCCGGCCTCACTGCTTTCTCATGCTCCTCCGGGGACTGTTAAATACCGCGCCTCTACCTCACCTGTTAAAGTGAGGTTTTCTTATTAAGTTTTATATTTAAGAGTTTACAATAATAATGCCACATATGTCAATCTAATCATTAAATTATTTTTTTCCAAAATAAAAGTTTATAAGCTCCTTTAATCAGGATTTTTGCACTTTTATTATCAATTCACCGATGTTCCTGTGTCCTCGGTCTGTATGCCCTCTGCCGGTAACGCACAAGAAGGAAAGTCGCTTTCATTCCCGGTTTATTATTGCTACTATTCGCACATCAGCAAGTCATCAAGTTCCTCAACCGTCTCCACAATATAGGTAGCACCTGATTCTTCAAGCTCCTTTCTGTCACCGTAGCCATATAGGACGCCGACAACGTCAATGTTATTTTCTTTTGCACCTATAACATCATGTTCCCTGTCACCGACCATAACCACATTTGTCAGGTCGGTCAGACCGTTTTCCTGCAAGGCAAATTTGATAACATCAATTTTACTGTCTCTTGAACCGTCGAGCTCACTGCCCGCAACATAATCAAAATATCCGAGCAAGCTAAAATGCTCCAGAATTCTGACTGCAAAAACAGTGGGCTTGGATGTGGCAACAAACAGCTTTTTCCCGCTTTTTTTCAGATTTTTCAGAAGATTCTCTATACCGGGATAAACCTTGTTTTCAAACAAGCCCGTTTCTCTGAAGTATTCCCTGTATTTTTCAATAGCTTTGATACAATCGTCTTCGCTGAATCCATAATAATCCCTGAATGATACTCTAAGTGGCGGGCCAATAAATTTACATAAGCTGTCAAGATCCTTCACTTCTATACCGAAACTTTTCAGTGCATATGCTACTGATTTTGTAATACCAACTTTAGGATCGGTTAATGTACCGTCCAGATCAAATAGTATATTAGTGTATTTTTTCATTATAAATGCCTCCGGAATTAAATGAAATATATTGCTTTTAGCAACAAGTGAGAACTTTGTCCAACTTATATTTAGTGTAAATCCTTCACTTTTCGAATAACTGCTATATAAATACATCCTTACTGTATTTATGGCTTTATTGGTCTTATTTCAAAGTATATGTAAGTTATCATCTTGCATAAACCATACACCGTTAAAATCTTGATTTTAACCAATTAAATGATTGAATAATACCTTTCCACTTTTTCAGATATAAACCGGCAGAAATCATTGATATTACCAGTTTCCAAATCATTTTTCTGTAATACAGTAACACGCTCATCATATACAAAAAGAAATATAAAGTTCTGTCCTTTTCTCAAGGGCCTTGCTTACTTGAGGTATAAGTTTTTCTAAATCGTATTGGCTAATTTTAAAAATGAAATTTATATCTGCCATCTTATCCTTCCATCACTATATTTTTGTTGCCGGCAGTATTAATATTATATAATACTGAATTCCGCTAAAATTCATTTTTTTTATTCTCTGCGGTTCCATTATCAGCAATGTTACTGAGCATCTGAAATACTAAGGCTTGTCCATAAGTATCATAAGCGCCGGTAGACATCAATACCGAATTCGATTTCGGTACTAAGTTCATCAATTACAGCAACTTTGTCCTGATCACTTCTGCCTGTTTTATAATAATACGGAGTCATCTTGAACAAGTTCAAAATATCGCTGTTTGTCTCAAGATGAATAATATCCTTTATTGTATATGATTCAATTAGTTCTAACCCTTCAATCTCCTCAATTTGTACTTTATTTAAAATAACGTTTTCATATATAAGTTTTTTTAATGATAATAAATGCTTTTCCAGAGGATAGACTTTTATAAAAACAGCACCTGGTTTTAATATTCGCCTGACTTCTTCTATGCAAACAGGAGCAAATATTGAAACAATAATGTTACAGCTTTCACTTTTTACAGGCATTTTATAAACACTGGCCACAGCCAGTTCAATTTCTTTATTGCTCTTTGCCAGAAGATCAATTGCGGTTTTGGAGATGTCAATTCCAATAACAGACACACTATAATTCTGTCTTTTAAGTTCCCGGTGAATATTATTAGTATACCATCCTTCTCCGCATCCGGCATCAAGTAAAACATCATTATTTTTTACATATTTAAATATTATTGTGAGTATATTATCCAATAACGGTTTATAATACCCTTTTTCAAGAAAACTTCTCCTAGCCAAAAGCATTATTTTATCATCGCCATGCTTCTTTTCTCTTTTTGTCTGCGACATCAATAAGTTAACATATCCGCTTTTTGCTTTATCATAGCAATGATTGTTTACACAATGAAATGTATTTCCTTCAAGGATTAACTCCCGATTACATACCGGGCAGATAAAATGTGACATACCTGCTGAATTAAACTTCCTTTCCATAATTACATCATGCCTTTCAATATAACTTGGCGCCTTCTGCATTCAAACTGTGCACATTTTTCCCGCAATTTCCCCTTTACGAAAGGGAAAAGCAGAACCATTTTTATGGACATATTTTCATGTATCGGATGTTTTTCTTAATTTATTATACCAGAGGTTACAAATTCTGTTTCGGATGTATGGATTGAAGAGTGTAACCAATATATTGAGAATTGCCAGTATGCCCTAAGAATCTAGTTCCTTTTGCTTAATGTGCTGTGTTACCGGTTTTTGGGCGCAGGTATTATGGCATATATGTGTTTTGTGGTCGGATAACACCGCCATTTCTGTATTTCATTCTTGTATATATACTGCATTAGTTCATCGAAAGTCCCGCGGGAAATCTCATACATATTATCATGGCCAACGTAGTAACTTCCACCCTTTTCAAAAGTATAGTATATCTTATCCCCAGAGGAGCCAATATCTATTATTAAATACCGGGGCACATCCGGCACACTGTCCATACAAAACGAAATTTCCGGTGAACCGCTTAATATCAATGAAGGTAATTCCGATGCAATTCTGGGGTTTAGTAATGTGTTTGACTTAATGACTTTACCATTTTCTATTATCGTAAAAGTGGTAGGATAATCACCGGATATATTTATCAATATTAATAGCTACAAACTCGTGCGTTTTTTTCTCCCTGACAGTTTTATAACTCACATCTATCCAGTCGCCTGCCGCAAGAGTACCCACATCATATGAAACGGTTTTACTTACCGAAACAGAAACAATATCTCCGGCCTTATAACCCTCCTTATCGGTAACAACCCTGCCTGACAATAATTTACTGCCTGGCTGAATGACTTCTATCTGTATATGTTTCACAGCGGCATCAAAATCTGCATCTGCTTCGTCAAGCCTTATATCATACGGATTTGCCAGCGGCCCTGTTCCGATTACAACAGTAAAAACCACTGCGGCCGGTTTACCCCAGTAGGTATACATCGACTTATCAGACATCCACTCTTTCAGTGCCGGAATATCAGACGGATGTAACTGCCGCAATGTCAGCCGTTCAGTCCTCAAAACAGGCTTGTTAACAATATAATCTATAAGTGCCATTGCAATACCCCTTAAAAGTTAAATTCTTTCGCCCAGTCAAATACTCCGCTTTCCTCCAGGGATTTTGGCCAATGACTGCACCAATCCGGTGTAATGGGATTCTCAACCCTGTCAATACTTGGGGTATATGGCTTAATGTCGAGAACAGCACTGCCATCATTTGCATCCACATAAGTAAGCCCTATTATACCATTTGACATATCAATATAAGTAATCTGGGCATTTGACACTCCGATAGGATTTGGCCTTTCCGGAGACCGAAGTGCGAAAACACCTAACTCATCAGGTCCATTCTTATAAGGCTTCGTCTGAATCAGCATTGATCTGTCTGTTTCATTGTCACAACCAACCATCCACCAGATAATCTGTATATGGCTGTAACCTTCAAGTCCTTTAAGCGCTGCCGCGTACTTTTCATCAAGCTTAACGGCAACGTCCCGGTTTTCATTTTTAATCTCCCCGATGGGAATTACTTTGATTTTGTTCATATTGAACCTCCATATGTTAATTCTCATCGAGCGCCCGATATCTTAATTTTACAAAGTGTAAATTATACTTCAACCTATTTTTATTTTTTGCCGAAATTATATACTAAGTCAGTGGCAATTAAATTTATATCGGATTTGCCTAGCATTTACCTGCTGCCTTTAATTAAACATCTTACTAATGATTAATGTATTGTATTCCATTATTGGCAAGGCTTTTAAATCCTGCATCTTTAAATACTTTTTTATCACTGATACAATAAACAAAGGTTCCGTTCATTGCCATGAGGTAATATTCTTCATATTTTTTTTCATATTCACGAAAAGCCTGTTCAGCATTTTCATCTGTTAAGTCATAGCAAATATCGATAAAATCATTACCCTTCGTGGCTAAAATTCTATAACAGGAAATGTCACTGTCAAAAACTGTATCAAAGTATTCTATATTGTATCCCTTTTTTCCAAGGTTCTGCAATAATTGCTCCTTTTGCGGGACAGCTTCTTCAGGCTTAGTTGATATAACCCCGTCTGAGGTTATATTTGTTTCTATATGAGAAATCCCGTAATTCCTTTCTGTTCTCTCTTTTCTACCTTCCTTGTTTATCACTTTCACTGTTATAACTATTATTGCAATCAAAGCAATAACTGCTGAAGCAGATATTAATATTTTTCCTTTTTTCATATCACAACCCCTTTTCTATCTTAATTATAACTTATTATTAAGCTTCATATCCTGATGCATATCTTCATTTCAATTATGAATAATTTCTTTAAGATCTATAAATTACGAAACAACTTAATAATTTCGATACTGTCATTTAAATCATGAGCAGTTGGATCACGAATTTCTGCGCGGTTGGAGAATCCGCAAAATCTCCGGTATTCATCCCCAAACCGGACTTTCCTGTTATATCAGCATTTACATAAGCGCTCCGGGAATTTGGATTTATACCATTGATAAAGATCATAATTTTCTTCCTGCAAGCGTTTTGACATATCAGCATCTGCAAGCAGTGCAATATTGACTTTCTAACTGAACATTTTAAATCATATTTCCCGGTCCTATACTTTTGATACATTTACCCTCTCTCCTCTTAATGCAAAAGAGTAAAAAAACGTGTTTCTGTGATTTAATTTACCTGTCACAGCCATATCGCTTCGCTTAATACATTCCGGCCTTTCAAATCCTCAACACACACCATTTTTACGAGATGCCATGCACGTTCTTCATCGTCAAGTTCCTGCAGTCCGGTTGCCTCTTTCGATTTATTTATACGTTCAATTATCCTGCCAATTGCATCTATCTTGTTTTCGGCAGCAGCAATAACATCCTGCCATGCCAAGCGTTTCCGGAAAAGTGCAGCTATAAGCTCACTGTTGTTTACCCCTCCCGATATTATATTCTTAATTTCAGACAAAGAAAAACCAAGTGCTTTAAGCTCAAGCAAAGCAGCCAGTGTCTGAACCTGGTCAGCTGTATAATATCGGTATCCTGTGTCAGGATCTATTTTTGCAGGAACTATGATACCTTTTTTCTCATATATGCGTATAGCCTTTACCGATACATTAAAAAAAGCAGCAATTTGGCCTATTCTCATCAAATTCTCTTCCATTTTCATTCCTCCGGCGTTATGTCCATTGTTTCATTTATGTGCTTTACACCCGCCAGTGCAGTTTTTATATTAGTCAGGCTGTTTATAAGCATCATGGAACCTTTCAGCAGGCCTTCCCTATACTGAAAAACTGCAGTAAGATCGCCGAATGTCATAGTTCCTGAAGCCATCCACCGCCCGCCAGCCAGCAGAATAACAAGATAACCGCACAGGCCCATCAGCGGCAGCAATCCGTTTCCTATTGCCTTTCGGTGATGTATTTTCATGTTCGCTTTTCTGAGGTCAAGGCTGCTTTTTTCAAAACGCCTTAATAAAAACTCCTGTGCGCCATAAAGGATGGCTGTATCTGCACAAGTCATAAGTGCATTCAAATCAGTGGTGTTCCTAGCGGTTATTTCCTGCACATTAATTGCATGCCCGATCATTGGTTTTGCTATATAAAACTGACTAATCAGTATATGCGGGATGACGAACACTATAATCAGCCCGAAAATATCCGGATTAAGCAGTGCAAGAATAATGGAACACACACAAATATTAACAGTTGCCACAACTGCATGCGGCACGTGCAAAGGTTGGTTCAACAATGCCGTTGCCGCCTGAACATCACTGTTAAGCCGTGTTATCCATTCACCGGATGGCCTTGCTTCAATCTGCTGCAAAGATAAGCAGGATATATGCCCGAACAATTTCCGGCGTATTTTCCCCACCCATTTTGTAACATAGGCGGCGTATAATGTCCACACAGTTCCATTATATAGAAAAAGTATCAAACTTCCAATACCAAACAAAAAGCAAACGTTAAATAATTGATCTTGATTTCTCATATTTATCGCTCTGAAAGCAAACTGCAAAAAGCCTGCATGAATAACCGTATGCAAAGCGTCGAACGGACAACGAAGTATTGTCAGGATAACGAAGGTCCTTACCCCACCTGCCATTTTAAATATTTTCTGTATGTCCTTTATACTAATCATTGTAAAGCCGGCCTCCTTCCAGCCGGTATATGCGGCGGCATCCCGACAAATCCTCAGGCCGGTGGCTTACTCTCACAACGGTCTTTCCTTTTGTAAGACATTCAAGTGCGGATAAAACAGCTTTGCTTGTATCGCCATCAAGCGCACTTGTAGCTTCATCCAGCAAAACAACCGGTGCGTTTTTCGCTATCGCGCGGGCAATGGCTATACGTTGCGCCTGCCCGCCGGACACCTTTCCGCCCCGTTCCCCGACAAATGTGTCAATCCCGTCGGGCAATGAAGATATCCATTCGGAAAGCTGGGCTGCATCACATGCTTGCCTGATTGTTTCATCGCTCATAGGATGCCCGCAGGTTATATTGTCTTTAATACTCGCCGGGAAAAGCATTATGCCCTGCATAACCATTGCCACGTTTTTGCGTATATCCTCCGGCCTGCGCGCCCCGCAAACTTCAATAATGCCATTTTGAGCTGAATACAGACCCGCCAGCAGCTTTAGCAATGTACTTTTTCCGCAGCCGCTCACTCCAACAATCCCAATATTTTCGCCGTTTTTGACATTTAAACTGATATCTTTCAGGATCTGCTTATCACCATATGCAAAAGACAAGTTTTCAATATGAATACTCATTCCATCACCTCCCGCGTATTGATACAAGCGGTTCTATTCTTTTCATATCTGCCGAGAACCTCCGGAGCATCGCAATTCGCCCCGGCATGTTCATCATCACGCCTGATACATTACCCGAAAGGTTGATGAAAATATATAATGTGCCAATGGCTGTTGACCCATCAATGACCTGAGTACCGCCAATGAGGACAAGCAATAACAGAGGTATGCATGACAATAAAGCTGACAGCGACATAAGTTTGGCTCTTCTGCTTTCTTCCGATATACTGGCACTTTCCCATTGCTCCAGTGCTGTATTGTACTGATTCCGAATAAGCAGGTTTGCATCAAACAGCCGCATAATCGGAAATATTGTAATCAGTGTATCTGCAAAACCGTTCATTTCGGCATTCGCCTGCTGCCTTATCTGAACTGCTTTACCAATGACTCTGCTTGAGCAAACCGTATACCATATGATAATTACGGTTGGAATATTGGCAAAAAGCGTCAACTTAGGATTGAGCCAGAGCATCCATGACAACGTGGCAATAAATTTTACCAGATCATCAATAAAAGTAAACAGGTTTGTACGGATAAAGCCGGATACATCGCCTATTTCATTTTGAAGTCTTGAAACCTGTTCTCCGGCATTAAGGTTTTCAATTTCATCCAAAGACAGATCTGAAAAATACACTGCATATCCCATTCGCAAATCGTGCGCCATTGTTTCACATGTCCAGCCTGAGCATATGCTGAGTAAATATGACAGTCCAACGCTGATAAGGATTGTAACCACGGCCAGAATTATTGTTCCTGCGGGTACCACATTATTTGCATTGATTGTGTTGATAATCCTGCCAAGCTGTGCATTCCACCATAAAGATACTGCGATTGCGGATATGTTGATACAGACGGTCAGTACGACCAACTTAATATGCTTGCATAACAGTTTTTTGAGTAAAGCCATATCTCTGCCCCCTTTGAGTAAAAGTGTAAACTATACCCCAGGGGCAGAGTCAATAAGTAGCGGATTATCATTTGAATACATCTGGGCTTCTTCCCGTAAGCTTGCAATAATAAATCCTTTCCTAACAGGGAATCTTGATATGCCGTTATGGCAAAAGCAGAAAGCAGAATGAATACCTCGCATATTAAGCTTTTAACATCAAGATATTTGACATTTACTCGTCATATGCTGACAATGCAACAGGTAAAGCACCAATCACCTGGTTTCCGGCAGCAGGAAGGCCAACCAGAATTGAGCTGATAATTTCTTCCCTTGTTGCTCCATATGCTTTGGCCATTTTTGTATGAAACGGTATTCCGCTTAAAAGCCGCATAGCTGACAATACTGCCAGATATGCGAGTTCTTTGGTTTTCTTATCAAGCTTGCTGGCCTTATCCAGTTTCTGAACGGTTTCCATCCAGATTTTTTGATATTCCGGCGTTTCAGAAGCAAATACTTCAAATGCATTGCTTACCTGCATCATTACTCCTCCTTATAAACTTTTATAAAATTCCTTCAGTTCACGCTTTGTGCTTTCGGGCAATAAACTGTCCTTAATGCCGTCTATTGCTCCCTGCAGACCGTAAAGCATATGCAGGCATGCTCCCGGATCGATCACCCTTATCCGGATAAATGCTTCCTTGCTGCCTGTTTCTCTCAATTGCTCTTCGGTAAAAATCCCGATTTCATTAAGATTTTTCTCCAGGACCTTGCCTACATTAGGAAGTTTCATTAATTCTCCCATATACGACCCTTCTTTCAATCAAAATATTCCTTCCATGCCGGTAATTTGCGCATCATATCTTCGGCTATTTTTCTGGCAGCATTTTCATCAAATCCCTGCGTCCTTACTATAAATCTTGTAAGGTTCTCTTTCTTTTCCTCAAAGGACTGCATTTCCCCGTCGGGACGCGAACAATGAACACAATAATCCTTACCGGGATCGTTTGCCGCGAAATCAGAAATATCCTCCATTGGCATACCGCACGCAATACATTTTTTCATTAATATACCTCGCTTTCATTTTTAATTAATTTCAGGTAAGCGGATATTAATTCCGGGCCATATCTTTTTATAACCGACTCATTTGAGTCTGAAAAGAAATCCTTATTCATAAGGTAATAATGAACCAGGCCAAGCCATGTGTTAAACAAAATATGGGTCGGAAGCTTTTTGACTGTTCCCTTTTCAATCTCGTGTTCGATGACACTGCTGAAATGAAAGGCTGCAGTGGATTGAATCATTGCAAAAGCATTTTTCGCTTCATCAGGCAATCTGTCCCTTTCTGAAATAAACCTGGAATAAAATGCTTCGTATTCTTCCAGGACCTTCAAATGCTCTTTCAACAGATTCTCAACACTGTCACATTTTTTTGCCAGTACATGAAGACTTGTCCCTATTTTATCTCCGAAGTCTGACAGTAAACTGTTTAACAGATCATTCATGGTTGGAAAGTGGGCAAAAATTGAACCATGCGAGACTCCGGCTTCTGCCGCGATAACACTTGACGGGACTGAAAAACCTTTTTCAGAGAAAACTCTGTAAGCTGTATCAATGATTTTTTTACGGGTATTCTGTTTTTGAATCTGCCTTGAAGAAATTTTCATAATTGACTCTCCACTCATTGAGTATATACTCATTATAAATATATTATGTATTGCTGTCAAGTTTAGAATTTCCATATAAAAAAGCCGTTCCCCCAGAACCGTTCTGCCATGAAGGACGGTACGATAAAACACAGGGTGCTTCAAGTGAAGCACCCTATTTGTTATTATTACTTGTTTGCCAGATATTCTGCCGGTAGTCCATATGGCTCTTGCTGATTTTTAATAAACCAGTTTATTTTCAGCGATTTTTCCGAATCTCGCCTGACTACAGGCATTTGATGAAATCAACATTATCATAACCTAAGCAGTTATTCCCATAAATGTTCATATCGCACTTTTTTAATCTCTTGTACGGCTTCGCATGTACAGGACATTAAAGGACTGCGCCAAGGAGTTGCAATATATGCCCCCCGGATTTAATTCCCGGGGGCTTTTAAGTCCTCCTTCAATCCGTTTATAATTTCCTCAATTAAGTTATAGTCTATTACATAACCATATTTGTTATCTTTTCTGTCAATCTTTATTATCTTGGACTGTAATAAATTGTTTATATGATATGATATGGTTGCACTGGACACACCTAATGCCTCGGCTATTTCTTTTGTAGAAGTTATTCCGGAGGCTATTAGCCTTACCACTTCGTATCTTGTCCTGTCCCCAAGATTTTTAAAAATCTTCACTCTCTCGTTGATTTTATTTTCATTTATTTCCTTCATTCGCCTGAAGGCTTCTTCCATCATCAATCCCCAGGCAATGTAATTATGTTCGCCTGTTCCCGATATGGTAACAGCAAATTGCATAACAGCAGAAATTAATATACGGTTTTCGCCATTATTCAAAACCTTTGAATCCAATGTAGAATATGTTATTTCTTCCAATCCCTTCGAGCCGTTTTTATTTAAAAAATCGGCTAAATACTGGCCGTACCTGTTTACCTCTTCCTCATATAAACCATAGAACTCTTTGAATATGGGCTGTATTTTTTGCATTAACTCTGCATACATTTTCATATACTTAACAGGTTCTTCAATGATCAAAAACATGGTCCATTTTGAAGATGCATCAACAGGCCAATCCTTTATAAGAGAAATAAGCTCCCCTTTATTTAAACTAAGGGATTCAGCCCTGCTTATAAGCTCTTCTGAATATTCATGAATGCTTTCGTTGCCGGAGATTATTGAGTAAGCAATACTTCTGTTTATCTCCCTTTCATTTAATCCCAAAAGCATATCTAAATACTCATTTTCACTGGAATAGCCAAATATGCTGTATACATTTGAAATTAAACCTATAAAATCATCATCCTCAAGGAACTTATTCTTATAAAACAATTCAATTTCCTTTATATAAGGCTTTAATCTCATTTCAACCCTGTTTATAAAATCCATGTAATCAGTGAAGAAAGGTGCTTTATAATCATCCTCTTCCTTTGACTTCTCATACCGTTCCCGCAAATTAACCAGGTCCGGGAACTTTAAAAAGTCATATATCCTGCTTTCTACAGGATAAAATTTAAACTTCATCTCCTACATCTCTCCTATTAATTCTTCATGAGCTTTTAATTCTGGTTTAAGCCCGGTTTCATCATAATTTAACAAAGCTTTCCTATATGCTGCAGTTACCGCCAATAATATAATTCCACTTATGATAACAACAGCTTCCGGAATAATAATATCATATACCCTCCGCTAAATCGTTCATAAAGGTTTTGATGTCAATTTTCTCGGGCTGCTTATGAGTCTTGGGCATGTTTATAAATATTTCGCTGACTGCCGACAAGGCAAAGCTGGCTGAGTTTACTATCAATATAATTTTCATGCCAAAGGCGCCATAAAGAGCAGCAGCTATTACAGGCGACAAAACATTTCCAATACTCATTACAAGTGAATTGAACGAATTGGCCTCCAGTAATTCCTCCTTTTTCACCATGCTTGGCAATACCGCTGACATCGCCGAGTGAAAAAATATCTCGGTTATTTCTAACAAAATGACCAAAATATAGATTGCTGCAATTGATAAGTTATCATTAACCATATAAATTCCTGCAAATATTCCAATTATAATTGCATTTAAAAAATCCAATGACACGATGGTCTTTTTCCGGTCAAACCAATCACCAAACACTCCGGCTACAGGAGACAATAACAACCGGGGCAGAATAGATATTGACAATATAGATGCAAAAACAGTAGCTGAACCCGTAATTGCCAGAACATATAATGACAGCGCAAATTGCTGCATGTTGCTGCCTAACAGCGAAACCAGCTTACCTAATATCAGTAACGAAAAATCTTTCTGTTTTATAAGTTTTAAATTCATTTGTATACCCCCTTGAAGTTTCTTTTTCTATATATTATTAAAGCATTTATCTAATGTCAATACGCAAATTAGATAAATATCTAATTTTAACATTATATTTAAATCCTAATCTAAGAATTAAATAATTTTTCTGATAATAATTAATATATAAATGTATTGCCTTGGATGGATATTTTAAATGGCTGTGAAATGGTATGTATTGTCACCATAAAAACATAGAGTCTGACCTATTGAACTTATGGACCCAGTCAAAATGAGATTTAAAAGGAGAAAAATAAAATCATTGATGCAGGTAAAAATATAGTACTTTCAGGATTAATGAGTATGTATGCTTAATGAGATATAGAATTCTGAAATAAACAAACACCTATTGAAAACTTATCCTCAATAGGTGTTTGTTTTTTTGATGGTCGGAGTGAGAGGACTCGAACCTCCGGCCTCTTGGTCCCGAACCAAGCGCTCTACCACCTGAGCCACACCCCGATTTCAAACAGCAAATTAATTATAAATTAAATCGTAAAAAAACTCAAGGTAAAATTTTTGAAACCGGCATAAATTTCTGAGAATTAACTGATTAATCCTCGACAAATGGAAGTAATTCAAAGAGTTTTAAAATATAATTTAACATAAGAATATATGATAAAAAAAAATGGGCGCAAAACATATCACTCCTGATAATGTTAAGATGCGTCCACAAATCAAATATACATAATTTGGTTTTTCAGCCAGCCTCATTCATCTTCCAACAGGCTGTTTAATTTCTCAATTAAAGGAAGTAAATCCAGTGGTTTATGAACTATGTAATCCGGCACCTGTTCAGGAGATGACGGAACCATATTATATCTTGGAGACCAATCCAGCAAAATGGATGTTATACCGAACATATTCGCTCCGGCTATATCTTTTTTAATGTTATTGCCAATCATTACAATCCTTTTTTTGTCCTCTTCGGTCAGGTTGTTTTTTTTCATGGCATCTTCAAACATTACCGCGTTAGGCTTCTGCTTACCCACAATTTCCGAAATTGTCCATGTTTTAAAACAGTATTTCAGCCCATTTTCATTATAGACGTTTTCAAAGGACTGGGCTTCGCCGTCTGCCACCAATGCAATGGTATAGCCTGCTTCATAGAGTGCTTTCAGGGTTTCTGCAGCTCCCTCTATTGTTTCGGCATGGATAACAATTCCATCTTCATTTCTGACCTCGGTGGATTCATCAATTATCGTGTCACCGCTGTCTATGAAAATAATCAGTTTTTTAGATTGCTTTTGGCTCATCATACGTAAACCCTTTCAATTTTAATTCTTCTGCCCTGTGACATGCAACAAAACGATCTTTCTCAATTTCACGGTATTCTGGCGCTACCTTAGTGCATTTGTCTACGCAATAGCTGCACCTTTCATGGAAATAACAGCCGCTTGGAGGATTGGCCGGATTTGGTATTTCTCCTTTAAGGGGAATCCTGTTCATTTTAACAGTGGGATCGGCTACGGGAACCGAAGACAGCAGAGCTTCGGTATATGGATGCAGCGGCTTTGAAAACAGTGCTTCTGTTTCAGCAAACTCCACCATTTTACCCAGATACATTACTCCAACTTTATCTGAAATATGCTCGACAACAGATAAATCATGACTTATAAAAATATATGTAAGGCCTAATTCCCTTTGCAGATCTTTTAAAAGATTTATAACCTGTGCCTGAATTGATACGTCAAGTGCAGATACAGGTTCATCGCAGACAATAATCCTGGGATTTATAATCAAGGCTCTGGCAATGCCGATCCTTTGCCTTTGGCCACCGGAAAATGCATGGGGATAACGCTTTAAGTAACTGGGGTTCAGCCCAACCTTTTCTGCTATTTCGGCTGCCCGAAGTTCCATTTCGCTTTTCTTCATTTTGGGGAAATTAGCCTTCAGCGGTTCTGTTATTATGTTCAGGACCGTCATACGGGGATCCAGCGATGAATAGGGATCCTGGAAAATCATCTGTATATCCTTACGCAGCTCTTTTAATTTCTTTTTGTCGATGTTTAAAAAATCATATGTTACCCCGTCTTCCGCGGTATACAAAACCTGGCCGCTGGTGGCGGGTATACCCCTAACTATGCATCTGCCGAGTGTTGTCTTGCCGCAGCCTGATTCCCCAACTATTCCAACGGTTTCTCCTTTTTTAATGTTAAAACTTATGTCGGTCACCGCTTTAACAGTAATATTCTTTGATGTATATTCCTTATACAGGTTCTTTATTTCAAGTATATAATCACTCAATATCATGCCCCTCCTCGCCGGTTTTCTGTCCCACAGCATGACAGCTTACAACATGATTAGGCCCAACTTCAACAGGCTCGGGTTCTTTAACATTGCAAACACCGTCAATACGGCATTGGCACCGATCATAAAAGCCGCATCCGGCCGGTAAGTTTAATGCCAACGGGACAGTTCCTTCTATTGAATAAAGTCTTTCTTTCCTCTTCGAACCAATTTTATGCACAGAACCAATTAAACCTATTGTATATGGATGCTTAGGACTTAAGTATATTTCTTCCACAGGTCCTGTTTCAACAATTTTACCCAGGTACATTACCGCAACCCGGTCGCACATTCTTGCAACCGTACCTAAATCATGGGTTACAAACAGAACCGACATTTTCAGTTCTTTCTGCAGCTCCTTAATCAGCTCCAGAATCTGGGCCTGGATAGTAACATCAAGTGCCGTTGTTGGTTCGTCGGCTATCAGAAGCTTGGGATTACAGACCAATGCCATTGCTATTAATGCACGTTGCAGCATCCCGCCTGAAAATTCATGAGGATACTGGTCATATCTTTTCTCAGCATTCGCAATGCCTACCTTTTTCATCATTTCTATCGAAATTTCCCTGGATTTCTTTTTGTCTTTGGTTATATGGAGCCTTGTACATTCATTTATCTGGTTTCCTATTGTATATAATGGTGAGAAGCAAACCATGGGCTCCTGGAAAATCATTGATATCTGCTTTCCGCGGATATTGCGTATTTCTGAGCCTTTCGGCGGCAGTCTCAGTATATCCACAACACCATCGTCGGAATTAAAAAGAATTTCTCCGCTGGTGGAGCATTTCGGATCATTGATAGCAAGTATGGCTTTACATGTAAGTGATTTGCCGCAACCCGATTCACCGACCAGCCCCAGGGTTTCCCCCCTGTCAATATGGAATGTAACACCACGTACTGCCGTCAAAATACCTTCGTCCATTTTTATATTTATATGGAGATTATTTACCTGAACAATAGATTCTTTTCGGTCCATATTTGCCTCCAAAATTCTATTTATATGGGTCTGCTGCATCCCGCAATCCATCGCCAATAAAGTTAAAAGCCAGCACTGTAATAATTACGGCGAATAACGGTATAAGTTTCCACGGATGCATTGCTATACTGGTTATTTCCTGGGCTTCCTGCAACAGGACACCCCAACTTGTTGCCGGAGAACGGATGCCAAGTCCCAAAAAGCTCATGGATGTTTCACCGATAATCATACCAGGTATGCCTAATGTCAGGCTGACAATAAGATAACTCATAAACCCGGGAACCATATGTTTAATAATAATTTTCCAGGTACTTACACCGGCGATTCGGGCGGCCATTATATAATCCTCTTTTCTCATTGATATGAATTTCCCGCGCACAATTCTTGCCAGACCTGTCCATGAAATAAATGAAACAATGATGGTTATGTAAAGATACACCCTTACAACGGGAATATCAGGCGGTATGGATGCTGATAGTGCCATCCACAAAGGAATTGTCGGCAGTGCAGACAATACTTCAATAATTCTTGAAATGACCGAGTCAATCGCACCGCCAAAATATCCCGCAATACCTCCAATTATAATCCCGAGTACGAAACTGATTATAGCACCGGCAAACGGCACCGTAAGAGATACCTGGCTTCCCAGAATCATTCGTGAAAATAAATCACGCCCCATGGAATCGGCTCCCATTAAAAGCACTACTCCGCCTTGCTCTACGCCAAAAAGATGAATGTCAGTCTTTATAAGGCCGAACAGTTTATATTCGCTGCCATGGGTAAACCACTTTATTTTATATATCTCGTCTTTATTTTCAATATACATTTTTCTTTTTGATACAGGATCCCGTTCCATTTTAATGCCATATACAAACGGGCCTATGTATTTACCTTCATGAAACATATGTATTTTTGTCGGAGGAGCATTTACAATTTTAGAATTATAGGCAACCAGGTTATACGGTGCAATAAAGTTTCCGAACAAAGCGACAAAATACAGAAATCCCAGCACCCACAGGCTTGCCATTGCCAATTTATGCTTTTTAAACTTCCTTCTCATTAATGTCCATTGAGAAGCAAGGTAATATTCCTCTTCTTTTCTTTTATTCCTATCCATAACATTCTGCAAGACCATATCAGCTACTCCTCTCCGCATACCTGATTCTCGGATCAAGCCATGCCAGAACTATGTCGGACAGCAATGTACCAATTACAACCAGAATGCCCTGCGTCAGCAAAATTGTTCCTGCCAGATACATATCCTGGGTTTTTAATGCTTCATAAAGAACAGGACCCAAAATAGCCATGTTCATAACTATGGCTGATATTGTTGAACCTGAAAAAAGGCTTGAAAGAGAACCTGCAAGCCCGCTTACCACAGGATTCAATGCCGCTCTGAGGCAATATTTGTATATTATTGTATTCTCACTTACTCCTTTGGCACGCGCAGTCAATACATACTGCCTGGTTATTTCATCAAGCATCTGGGCTCTTATTGTACGTATTACACCGCACGTATTACTAGTTCCTATAACAACAATCGGAATAATCAGGTGTTTCAGAAACGATCCTAAATTACTTAATTTCAGCCCTTCTCTGAGTATCTCCTCCGAGAACAGCCCAATCAGCGGATCACCTGTTAACTTGAAAGATGCAAACATTAATATGATAGCCAAGAGAAAATTAGGAGTTGCAAGTCCAAGAAATCCTATCCCTGTAAAAATAAAGTCACCCACCGAATACTGGTGAAGAGCACTGTACAAACCGATTGGAAGTGATACCAGGTACGTAAAAATCATAATTATCAGCGTAACAGTTACAGTCAGTGGTAATCTTGACATGATAACCGTCCAGACGGGCCTGTTGTATGCAAAGGAATAGCCAAAATCCCCTTCGGTAATAATGTTTTTCATCCATTTGAAATACTGTATGTACCATGGCTTATCCAGCCCGTACTGTTCCCTCAGCCTGGCAATATCCTCACTGGTGAAAACTTCACCTTCAGCACTCATTCTTGAAACGTAACTTGTAATATAATCACCAGGTGGCAGCTGAATAATGAAAAAAACTATGACTGACATCAATAATACCGTCGGAATAAACATTAAGATTCTTTTTAAAATGTAATCTCTCATGGCTGCACATCCATCCTATCTTTAATTCCAGGCCGAAGGTCTTTTCAGAACCTTCGGCCTGTTTGAGTTTTATTCATAATACAAGCATTGGAAATGAGCAATACCAAAATCTCTGAATTCATCACAGAAAATTGAGTTCTCAGGGAAATTCTTTATCTTCTTATCTTTTACTATTAAAGTGGGCAGAGCTTCCATATATCCTATTACCCAGATATTCTTTTCATGGAGTTTGAGCATTTCAAGCGCAATCTTTTCTTTTTCTTTCGCGTTGACAGCAGCTCTGAGCTGATCGTACAGTTCACAGAGTTTCTTCAAATCACCTGTGGGTTCTACTCCTTCCTTGCCGTTTGAAGCAACCCAGTTGCCGACAGCTCCGTACCAGGGTGCGTAAT
>ENA-OWPA01000033-OWPA01000033.1-bioreactor-metagenome-genome-assembly--contig:-NODE-33-length-247901-cov-22.798518_pt1:240000-247901 | contig 247901 bp, 245 predicted proteins | sample MGYA00238139_ERZ651803 | MGnify/ENA primary metagenome ERZ651803 (study PRJEB26909, sample SAMN07631231) | bioreactor metagenome | isolation source: Switchgrass digestor | place: USA...
CAGTATGAATTATTGAGAATTAAAGATCAAGAAGTAAGTATTGTTGTTTATAACTCATTAAAAGTTGTCCATAATGGTAGCGAAGCATCTAAATCTATAATAAATGATATCCTTAAAAAAGAAGAAGGATATGACTATATTTTGGGATCTGATGAAACTGGAAAAGGCGAATGGTACGGGCCTTTAATTGTAGTTGCGACAGCTTTATCACCCCAAGAGATTATTGAAGTAAGAGAATTAGGGGTAAAAGATAGCAAAACCATAAAAAAACCAAAATTAATGGAATTAGCTAATGAACTTATCAAAATGAAATTTAAACGCAACAGCGTGAGAATTTTTCCTACTAAATATAATACTCGTTATAAACAGTTCAAAAGAGAAGGAAAATCTCTTAATGATATGATGGCTTGGGCTCATTCAAAAGCTATTCAAGAACTTCTAGAAAAAATTGAATTTAACAATGCTAAAGTTATAATTGACAAGTTTGATTACGAAAAAACAGAATACAGACTCGAAAAAGTTGATAAAAAAAATCTAGAAATCATTCAAATTTCTGGAGGAGAGTCTGAAACCTCAGTGGCTGCAGCAAGTATAATTGCTAAATATTTATTTGAAATTGAAGTAGACAAATTAAATGAAGAATATGATATTGACCTTAGAAGTTCTCAACCAGAAGATATAGACCCTAAAATACTACCAAATGTGGCAAAAACACATTTTAAGAACGTTGAAAAGTTTATATAATATTAACACATCAAATAAATTAAATACGTATTGACTGTAACATTTCATTTATTTTAACCCGTAAGGAGTCTGAATTTGATGCAACAATCATTTGTCATCATGCAAATTGGTAATCCAGAATTAGACAATTTTTACCATGAAATTTTAGTTCCTACATTGAAAACATGTGATTTGGATGTAAAACGTGTTGACAAACATAATGAGGGCAATCTATTAAAAAGTGAAATTGTTAATTTTATTAAGTCTTCGGATATTATTATAGCAGATTTAACTAATGAAAGACCTAATTGTTATTTGGAAGTTGGATACACGATGGGTTTAAATAAATTTCAAAATTTAATTTTAATTTCTAGAGAAGATCATTTGCCGGAAAGTCCTAATTTTAAAAAAGACGGCCCTAAAATTCATTTTGATTTAATCGGTTATGACATTATTTTTTGGGATCCTAATGATCTCAATGAATTTAGAATTAAATTAGAAACAAAGATCAAAAACCGTTTAAAATTAGTTAATCAATAGAAAGAAAATTCATTTAAAAAGAATGTTATTGAAGAATCTAAAGAGTATATTAAAGAAAAAGATGATGTAAACCTACGTGTGTTAGTCAAAAAACAAATAAAAATAATTGAAAACCAATGGTTTGAACTATATCCTAAAGTAGATAAGGAATATATTAAAAAAAGAGATATTAAAGTTCTTATTGATGGTTTAAAAGAATTAGAAAATTACACTGACAAAATAACCTCAATTGGACTAACTTTAATCGAATACTCCTCTGATTACGCTAATGAATTTATTAAAATTCTTCAAGATATCTATAATTTGCCAGACATATTATTCGAAGGTAAAGGAGATTATAGTTGGAGACCCCCGGTAAGATATTTACCTCATGCCACATTATTCAACACATATTGTTGCCTAGGAGCTTGTGCAATCAAAAACGAAAGATTTGAACTTTTAGGCAAACTAATAAAAATTGAAATGATTAACGATAATAATCCAAAAATTTCATCAAAACCCCTGTGGTTAAATAGCAGTGTCTTCGAACCATCAATGTTTTCACCAGATAATTTAAAAGGGATATTCAACTTTTTATATGAATCTTACAATTACAAAGAATTTTTAAATGAATTCTTCAGATCTAAAGAGGAATTTTTGAAATATTTATGCCAATTCAGCTTAATTTTAAGTTTATACTGTTTCAAAAAGAAATTAGAAAATCCAGAAGAAAATTATTGGATGAACCCTGTTTTCTCAAACCATGATTCAGGCAAAGTAATGACAATCCTATTAAGGATTAAAAATGATAATTCGTTCGCATCAGAGTTCTCCGAGAATGTATTTGGAGAAAAAAAAGACATTTTCATTGAAAATTTTCCTTTTAGATGCAAATTAATCAACGAGGTAATTGAAGAGACCAATACATCATTTTTTAGTAATCCATTACCTTGTGACATATTGAATTCTAAATAATCAAAAAAAAATAACACCCCTAAACCTCACCCTTCAATTCCTTTAACTCTTTTTTCATTCCTGCAACAAGTTGTTGCAGTTCCCGGATCTCATCCACCGAATAATTAACAGGGGAACTTTTCACATTTAAGTAGTCAATATACCTCAGGTAAGTTTTTCTAAGGTCATCAGGGTCGGCTAGGTAGTATGCATCCCGGACCCGGTCTTTAAACTTATGACCCATCATGTGCTCCCGGATTTCCTCAGCCATTCCGGCATTTATTAGTTGGGTGTTGAAGAATTTCCTGAGCATGTGGCTGGTTGCTCTGTAAAAGCCATCCTCATCCGGTTCCCAGTTTAGGAATTTGTTTATGTCACGGTATGACTGCTGAATTGCCATCGGAGTCATATGGTCTCCGCCAGACTTATACCTTGAGAAGAGTGCGTCATCTGGTTTGATGTCTTCCCGTTCAAACTCAAGATACATTTCAATGGCCCTGACAGCTTCTTCATTAAAGAAAGTAGTGAATTTAACGTGTGTTTTCTTCCGCTCCAAGCTTAACTGGCAGATACGCCGGAGGTCACCATTATCATCATAGACTTCCTTAATGCCCTCCGTGAAGTCTGAGATTTTTAGATTGAGAAGATCTGAACCTGCCAGTCCGGAGGAGGCTTGTGCTAGGATTACTGCCTTCATTTTAAATGTCCGGCAAACCTCTAACATCTGACAAATATCCTCTTTTGTAAGATTTACGCGTATTTTAGGTTCTTTAAGTCCCTCTACTTTCCTTCTACGTCCCCTCTGGGAGTACTGAGGCATTCCATGAAATCCGATAAAAGCATTGACTATGGTACGCCTTATATCTCGTGTGCTTTTGGAGCGTTCTTTTTCTTTACAGTATTCATCGTAATCCTCAAACCACGTGTTTATTGAACGGTTCCAGGCAGGTAATCGTTCTTCTTCTTCCTGATAAATCTTATTTAACATTTCTGCAGGATTTGTATCATTTACTATACAGAACTCAGCAAGGGCTTCAAGGTAGCTTGTCTTACTATTTTCACTTAAATCTTTCAGCCATGATTCGACTACTCTTTGTGTTTGGATTGAGTCTATCATGGGTCTTAAAATTGTCATTGTAGCATCACCAATTGTTATTTATATAATTCATACCCTATAAACATTAGGTAATACTTATCATTATGGAAATTAAACAAATAAATTACCACTTTTGCAGTATGCATTATCACAACTTAATTAATAATTGCCGAAGCAGTAAAAAAATTTTTACTCCTATAACAAATTTTGTTGCTCTAACAAGTTTTTTCCTTCTGTAACAGCAAGAAAATTCTTATTATCCCGATAAAACCTATTATATTTATATATAACTAAAATAAAGCTATTTTTATCAAGTGCAGTGATGAAGAGGTTTTTTAAAAGCCTTGAAGTTGCACTAAAAATATTGGAGGAATTAAATGAATACTAAATTAGAAAATAAAATAAAAGAAGATAGTGTGTTAGTAGAGACATCAGGAATAGATGAAATCCTTAATGAGGAAGAATATACAAATGCAGTAGTCAATGGAGATATACTGCTGCCAGTGTATGACTGGAATAAAATGATTGCACAAGTGCAATGGAAAGGCAATTTAAACACCATTTATGTGGGTGATAATTTCGTATGTGGCAAAGGTCTGCTAAGGCTTGAAAACCATATTGTTCTCACAGAAATATTGTCCCCGGGATTTGCACAAGCCCACTTAACCACCAAAGTGCACGCAATCAATTTAATAGCCGAATACAAACAGTATCATCTGTTTGATGAACTAAACCTCAACGAATACCTCATAGAGTTGGTGTGAAAATGAAAGCACAATTAGTGGAGACTATGGTTAAAAGTCTCGAAGAAAAACATGAAAATGAGCTAGTGGAAGTTGTCAGGTTAGATGAACTTCAAAAGGAAAGACAACACGAAAGATTCCTTAAATCCAAACGGGAAGTGCAATACGGTAGAATTTTGTTACCAGTGCGACACAATAACAAAATGATTGCCAAAGTTGCCTGGACCGGGAACCTATACTCTTATGACGATGGTGATACTATCATTGGAGGGCAAGGGCTGGTACAAATAGGCAACCACATAGTTTTAACAGTACTCCATGAATCTGGTGGAGGCACTGCAAAGGTAATTTCTGAAACAGAAGCCATCAAAGAGATATTCGTTTGGAAAGCCTATCATCTGCTGGAGGAGTTGAATCTACTCGACAGGGTCAAAGACTTAGTGGGATAAATCCCCTAACTTTTTTTTATTTTTTTACAATACCAGAAAAAATTTTGAAAATATTAAATAAGTGAAAGGAGGACTTATCATGACCGAAAAAGTAAAAAATCAATTTAAAAATGAAAAAGAACTGATTGAACATATTAAAAAAGTGATTAATGGAGATATATTACTAGACGTGAAAAATGGAGACAAGTACACCCCACAAGTACCATGGAGCAGTAATTTAGAGGAATACACATTTAACCTTGATGACGAGTACCGGCATACAGGATGGGGAATCACACAACTAGATAACGGAGAATTTGTATTACTGGAAATATTCAACGGACCACCAGAAGCATGCATAATTGCTCCCGAAGACGCATTTGAAATTATAAGTGGCTCTGAACAGTACCATTTGATTGACTTTTTCCACCTACAAGGTAAACAAAGAAAATGTGAATACGGCAAGGTTGGGCTAATTTAACCGCATTATGGGCAAAATTTACGTATAAAGAGCCCATATATTTATTTTTATGTAAAAAAAATGGAACTTCGGGGAATTTGAGCGGTTCCCCGGTTCAAGGACGGGTCAAATAAATGGTTAATACTAATATAATGGACAATCGGTATAGGCTTTTTGGTGAGACAACACCAGCCGAACAATTCAGAAAAGAATGGGCAGACTACCTAGAAAACAACAACCTAGAAGGTCGAATAATTTTAAATAACGCACCTAACCGTATCGGTAAAACAATCACCACACTTAAATCACTTGAAAAAACCGATGCTAAAATTTTATACCTTGCAGACAGACACAACCACATCAGTGAAGTAGAGGCCACCCTCAACAATCCACGGGTAGTACATTGGTGGGGTATGCGGAAGCTATGCCAACAAAAAGACAACCCATCATATAACTTCCTCATCGAAAACCATGTACCAGCAGGGTTCACATGCCAATCATGCATGTACAAAAAAGAATGCCCATACTGGATGCAATGGCACATCAACGAAGATTCAATAGTCGGAGCACCCAAAGAACTACTACCCACCAAATACGTATCCAAAAATGACTGGGACTACATCATATTTGATGAAATCATTGACAAAGCACAAAGAGTAGAACCATACTGCAAACCCATAAAAAACGAAACAATGGATTCACACAACCTTACACTCTTAAAAATAACTTACGATATCCTCAAAGACATTATAGGAGACCAAACCACAGCAGATGAAGAAACCTTATCATATTTCAAGGAAGAATTAAAGGACATAAATTCAAATTACCTACCCCGCTTAATACGCCAAATTAAATATGAAGGACATATCGATAACGATATCAAACCAGTTCTAGGTTTAATGTCCCGATTTAGAAGTACAGTTGAATGGCTGGAGTTATGTGCCGAGCACGGATTCAAAACACACTTCTACAAACCATACCTGTATGATGTCCTTGACCTACAAAACAAGTACCAATCCAATGTTATACTACTCAACACATCCCTAAAAAACCAGTTCTATGAAAAAATGGTATCCAATTATCAATATCAACTACCCACCGTGGAGGAGTTCCCGTTCCATTTTGAAAATAAAAACAGCCTACTACTCCACTACAATTACAAAGCAAGGTCATGTTCTAAAATTGGACTTGACAATTATGGGGCAGAAATTTACATTATGGCTAAAAATCTGATAAGATTTGGTAACAAAAAAGGCTTAAAAACAGGCATTATCACCTTCAAAAACCAGAACCATATTTTCACAAAGGAAACTGATGTTGTCAGCTACTTCGGAGGACACCAAGGATCCAACACCTTCGACGATGTAGACTTACTCATAATACTCGGCACATACCACATAAACCCCGATGGACTATACCAGAAATATTTCATGCTCACCAACCAACTATTAATAGACGACCCTGCACGATGGAATAACTTCCAACACATAAACGGGGCACGAATAACACTATCAGATAATACCCTTCTAAATGAGCTTAAACTATACAAACTCAATGAAGAACATGGACAAGCCATCTTCCGCAGTGGTGCACACGTACAAAATGGCAAAATAGTAATTGTATTCGGCTACGTACCCGAAGATGTCACCAACATCCTCGAATACAACAAATTCCGCACAGAAAAAGGTGCCAAAATCTCCATCAGCAAATGGTTAAAAAAAACAAAACACCACAAATAAACAAACATCAAACATTATCAACTCATTAAAGCAATCTAATTGGAGTAATTTTTTCCCAAATATAAAATATAATATTATTATTTTATATTACAAAATTTCTAACCCTTTTAAAAATGAGTAAATAAACCTATAACAATTGTAAAATACTTTATATCCGTCAATTGATTTTCTTAAGGAGTTAAATTCCAACCATTTCAATGGTACCTATCTTAGATGGACTACCAAAAACACGAGGGATATATTCATCGAAAAATAATTTCCTTTCAATATTTGTAAAATGGAGCTCCCGGTCATTAGCTAGAAATTTCGGGGCTTTAAGCATCACTCTGAACATTTCTTTTAATCTTTCAGGGCCGTCCACCCAGAAAGCCCACTTTAAATCATATTCTCTTGTATTATAATAAAAACGACACCCATTAATGTCCTGAAAATTAATTACAGCCATCCTGTTATCACTTTTTTTATATAGTACTGAATCATCGGTGAAAATTACATTATCATCATCTAATTCCTCCACATTCCATTCACTTCTAAGTTGCATAGATCTTGGAATGAATTCAAAAAAGAAGACATCCTTATCTTTAGGGAGTAATCTACGCTGACCTTTATTATCAATAAAATTAGGAGTCATGAGCTTTGCAATAAGGCTGCGTTTCATCGGTCGTGGTGCATCAACCGTGATAGCTTTGAATATATTTTCTTCCTTAGGATTAAAGTAAAAAATCCCCTTTCTTGTCTTCACCCGATAAATCAAATCCCACACCCCCCAATTCTATCATTATAATGTATAAGCATAAGCTAAGAGTTACGTATGGTGTGTGGTAAAAAACTAAAAATAACATAGTTCAGCTTCCTTTTTTAGATGCGTAGTCACGCATCTAAAATACTTACATGTATTTTACCACACAACAAGCCCATATTACAATATTAATATATATTTTAAGGCTTATGTAGCTAATTAGGGGATTCTGGAATAACTATTTTTTTAAATTGATTTTACCTGCATTTCATAAAATAAGTGCCTACTTTATGTTTAATAATGTTGAATTCATTTATATGAAAGAAAAAGATCCGCAAACAATTATTGAAAAGTTAAAAAGCACATTGAGAAAAAAAGAAAATACATAAATAACAATCAAAATGCCGCTAATAAAGTCCAAAAGTACAGCGAGCTGGTCGAAAAAGCAATTGAGATTATCAATAACTATTTATCCGACAGCACTCTTTCACTTAAAACTA